>Ga0155735_122_pt1 | contig 11223 bp, 10 predicted proteins | sample RifCSPlowO2_01_FD_107389 | JGI IMG/M metagenome (GOLD analysis project Ga0155735, IMG submission 107389) | Candidatus Peregrinibacteria bacterium RIFCSPLOWO2_01_FULL_48_20 | reverse complement strand
AAATTTCCGAAGAAGAAGGCGTGAACATGACTCCTTATGATGTGCTCTTCGAACTCTTCAAGCACTCCACGGTTTCCGGCGGTTGTTACCATGATCCGCTTGGGGAAATTTTGGTGAGACGCATCGTGGCGTGGTGGCATCGCAAGACCATTGCCACTCCCATCACCGCGGACGACATTATTTTTACCAGCGGAGCCACGCATGCCATCGGGACGGTTTTTAAACTTTTGGGGCAAGAAGGTCTGCAGTTTTTGGCGCACGGCGATAAAGTGGTGATCACCTCCCCCGTCTACAGCCCCTACTTCCATACTTTGAAGAACCGAGGGCTCCAGGCCATTTCCATTTCCATGGACCCGATTACGGGAAAAATCGATCCGGCCAGTTTGGAAGCGATGAAGAACACGCAAGGAATCAAGGCCATTATTGTGATCGATCCCAACAATCCCACCGGCTTTTCGATGGATGATGAAAGTATGCGGCTTTTGGCGGATTTGGCGCGCGAGCAGGATGCCATCATTATCACCGACGAGGTTTATAGCGCTTTTTTTGAAGATCGAAAGTCGATTGTGGATTTGTGCCCGGAACGTACCATTCGCATTCAGGCCCGATCAAAAATTGAGCGGAGCACGGGACTTCGTTTTGGCGATGTTCTTATCACGAAGGAAACCAACGCTTACCTTACCGAAAAACTCAAAAACTCTTTGCCTGAAGGACAAGACTTCAAAAAGGCTTTTGTACTGGCGAAAGGTCCCGGCGGAATTCATGGGGAATTTTTCCACACCACCTTTGTCAGCGGACCGGACCAGTACTTGGGCGCCGCTCATATTATTTTGGGGGATGAGGAACGCCAGCGTTATCGAGAGTGGATTGCCAAAAATATGGAAGTGTTTTGCCAAACCTTGGGACTTCCCCATCAAGGAAATCTTTACTATATTATTTTCGACATGAATGAAGTGCCGGGTTGCCGAGTTCAGGATCTTCCCCCCGAACAAAAGATCAGTGATCTTGCGAAACTGGGTGTGATTTATTTGCCCGCGAATTTGTTTTTCTCCGAAGAGGATCGCCTTGCACAGCCTCGAACCCAAATGCTGCGCGCTTCCCTAGCCAACGCCACTCCCGAAAAGGTAAAACGAGCGGCGGAAATCACTCGTTACTATCTTACCCACTAGCCATGTCGCTCTTCGAGAACACGCTCAAACAAATCCGCAAAGCTTCCGAACTCATGAAACTGGCAGGGAACATAGAGGAGGTGCTGAGCCATCCCGAGCGCGTGATCGAGGTGAGTATTCCGATTTTGATGGATAATGGAAAACTGCGTATTTTTCAGGGTTTTCGCGTTCAACACAACAGTATTCGCGGACCTTATAAAGGAGGCGTGCGTTATCACCCCAAAGTCGACATGGATGAAGTGAAAGCCTTGTCCACTTGGATGACGATGAAATGTGCGGTGGTGGATATTCCACTCGGCGGTGCGAAGGGAGGCATTGTAGTGGACCCAAAGGAACTTTCGGCGCGCGAACTGGAACAGCTGACTCGCGAGTACACCCTCGCCATCTCCCCTTTTATCGGGCCGGAAATGGATATTCCTGCGCCGGATGTTTACACCAATCCTCAAATTATGGCATGGATGATGGACGAGTATTCTAAAATTAAAGGACGCAATGTACCCGGGGTTGTGACCGGGAAAGCGGTGGAAATCGGAGGTTCACTCGGACGCGACAGCGCCACCAGTCAAGGAGGCGTTTATGTTTTGGAGGAATATTTGAAATCAATCGGAAAGGAGGCGGCCGGACTCACGGTGGTTGTTCAGGGTTTTGGAAATGCCGGTTCTCACGTGGCTCGCCTACTGCATGACTTGGGAATGAAAGTGATTGCGCTTTCCGACTCGAAGAGCGGACTTTATTGCCCCGATGGATTGCTTCCGGAAAAAGCGATCACCTGCAAGGCGGAAAAAGGAAAAGTGGGGGAATGCGCGCCGGAAGGTCAGAAATGCGAGATCATTACGAACGAGGCGCTCTTGGAGTTGGAGTGCGACATTTTGATTCTATCGGCACTGGAAAACCAGCTCACGGAAGAGAATGCGGCGAAAGTGCAAGCCAAGACCATTTTGGAATTGGCTAACGGACCCATCACTCCCGAAGCGGACGAAATTTTAAAGGGTATGGGCGTGGATATTTTGCCTGACATTTTGTCGAACGCGGGGGGCGTGACGGTGAGTTATTTCGAGCTCGTCCAGAATCAAATGAATTATTATTGGTCTTTGGAGGAAGTTTTGGCCAAGTTGAAGCCGATTATGACGCGGGCTTGGAGGACGGTGAAAGATAACGCTTCAAAATATGATTGTACCTATCGGGAAGCGGCCTTTATTACCGCTTTGAAGCGACTGGAGGCGGCGATTAAGATGAGGAGAGGGGAGTAAATACATTTGTTGTAAAAAACAGCCTTTTGATTTATAATTCAGTTCCAATTTAAGTTCTCTCATGAAATTTCAAGCAAAGCATCAAGGTAAGTGGGTTGCAAGCAAAAATGAAAAGGTGATTGCCGATTCGACCACTTTAAACAAGCTTATGAAGAAGGTTGCGAAAGAAAATATGAAAGAAATTGTGTTTGCTTTGGTTCCAAAGGGATTTATAGCAGGTTAAAATATGAGGTTTAAATACTCTGAATACACCGGATCAGATGGAAATGTGATTTTCAGACCGGTTGTTGTTTTGACGCTTAAACATGGTGATAAATTTATTCAAACCGAAGCCGTTATTGACTCCGGGGCGGATTTTACCATTTTACCAATAGAAATCGCCGGTATTTTATGTATAAAATTGGATAGTCGCACTAAAACCACGTTCCATGGTGCAGGGAGCAATGCTTTTACAGTTTATCCATCTCCCGTGAAAATCGAGCATATGTTAAGACAAGGCGGCTTCAGAACGATAAAATGGAGTGTAAAAGTATTCTTTGCCGAAGCTCAGCCGACAATACTGTTAGGTTATCAGGGATTTTTGGAAAGATTTAGGATAATTCTCGATGGAAAGAAAAAAGAGCTTGAAATAGCCGCTTAATTTCAGTAAAAATTCCGCTATGAAGTACATTTACGCATTCGCAGAAGGAAACAAAGACATGCGTGATCTTATGGGAGGGAAAGGAGCCAATCTTGCGGAAATGACAGGTATGGGTCTGCCGGTTCCTCCCGGCTTCACCATCACCACCGAGACCTGTAATCATTATTTGGAAACGAAGGATTTCCCCGTGGGATTTTTTGAGGAACTGGATGAAAAACTGGATGAGCTGCAGCACACCATGAAGAAGACATTCGGAAGCCGACAGAATCCGCTTTTGGTTTCGGTGCGAAGCGGGGCTCGCGTTTCCATGCCGGGCATGATGGATACCATTTTGAACCTGGGTCTGAATGACGAAACGGTGGAAGGTTTGATTGAAAAAACCAATAACCCGCGCTTTTCTTTTGATTCTTATCGTCGTTTTGTGACGATGTACGGAAATGTGGTTTTGGGTATTGCGCACGATCATTTTGAAGAAGCTTTGGAGGCTGCCAAGAAGGCGAAAAGTGTTTCGGAGGACACGGAGCTTGAAACGGAAGATCTGAAAAAATTGGTGAAAGTGCTTAAAGGAATTGTGCTTCATCACAGCGGCAAGCCCTTCCCCGAAGATCCGCGGGAACAACTTTTGGGCGCCATTGCTTCCGTGTTCCACTCGTGGAATTCAAAGCGCGCCATCACGTACCGAAATTTAAACGGCATACCCCACAACATGGGAACGGCCGTGAACGTGCAATCGATGGTGTTTGGAAACATGGGAGAAGACAGCGGAACGGGAGTGGCCTTTACTCGCAATCCGGCAACGGGCGACAAGGAATTTTTTGGAGAATTTTTGGTGAATGCGCAGGGAGAGGACGTGGTGGCCGGAATCCGAACGCCTCAGAAAATTTCCGAGCTTCGGGATCGAATGCCGGAAATGTATGATCAGCTTCATAAGGTTCAAAAAACTTTGGAAGATCACTATCGCGACATGCAAGACATTGAGTTCACCATTGAGCACGGGGTTTTATTTATGCTGCAAACGCGCAATGGGAAACGAACGGCACGCGCGGCGGTGAAAGTGGCGGTGGACATGGTGGTGGAGGGGCTCATCACCAAGCATGAGGCTTTGCAGCGAATCGATCCCAATCAATTGAATGCTTTGCTTCATCCCTCCATTGATCCGGCGGCGAAAAAAGAAGTCTTGGCAAGGGGACTTCCGGCTTCCCCGGGAGCGGCGGTGGGAAAAATCGTGTTCACGGCGGATGATGCCTATCGCTTGGCCGAGGATGGAGAAAAAGTGATTTTGGTGCGCAAGGAAACGAGTCCAGAAGACATTCATGGAATGCATGCGGCACAAGGAATTTTGACCTCCACGGGAGGAATGACGAGCCATGCGGCGGTGGTGGCGCGCGGCATGGGAAAACCGTGTATTGCAGGTTGTAAAGAGGCTCATGTGGACGACAAAATTAAAACGCTTGAAATCCACGGACAGGTTTTTGGCGAGGGAGATGTGATTACTTTGGACGGCGCGACCGGCGAAGTGATGCGGGGCGCCATGCCCACGGTGGAACCAGAGTTGACTGGCGAATTTGACGAGCTCATGAGCTGGGCGGATGAGGTGCGAAAATTGAAAATTCGTACGAATGCGGATACCCCTTTCGATGCGCAAGTGGCTCGGCGTTTGGGCGCCGAAGGAATCGGCCTGTGCCGAACGGAGCATATGTTTTTTGATGAAGATCGCATCATGTTTGTGCGGCAAATGATTTTGTCGACGGATGAAAAATCGCGGAAACGAGCGCTCGATAAGCTCGAGCCTATTCAGTGTGAAGATTTTAAGGGAATATTTAAGGTTATGAATGGCTTTCCGGTAACGATTCGGCTTTTGGATCCGCCTTTGCACGAGTTTTTGCCGAACACGGAAGGGAAAATCAAAGCGGTGGCTCAAGAGATGGGCGTAGATTACGGCGAGCTCCAAAAAATGGTGGATGCTCTGCATGAGCTCAACCCGATGATGGGGCATCGCGGATGCCGGCTGGGAATTACTTATCCCGAAATTTACGAGATGCAGGCGCGGGCTATTTTGGAGGCGGCAAAGTCGGCGACGAAAGATGGAATTAAGGTGATTGTGGAGATTGAAATTCCTTTGGTGGGTCATGTGAATGAACTGAAAGTGCTGCGGGAATTGGTGGAAAAAGTGGCGGCCACCATGGGTGCGCTGGATTTTGATTGGAAGGTGGGCACGATGATTGAGTTGCCTCGTGCGTGCGTTACGGCCGATCAAATTGCACGGCACGCGGACTTTTTCTCTTTTGGAACAAATGACCTCACTCAAATGACTTTCGGACTCAGCCGTGACGATGCCGGGACTTTCCTTCCCTACTATACGGAGCACAACATTTTGCCGGACAACCCCACGGAGACCATAGACCAAGAAGGCGTGGGTCAACTCATGCGCATGGCGGTGAAGTTGGGACGCAGTGTAAAACCCGATTTGGAGATTGGAATTTGCGGCGAGCACGGCGGCGAACCTCGCAGTGTGATGTTCTGTCATGAAATCGGCCTCAATTACGTGAGTTGCAGCCCCTACCGAGTTCCGGTGGCTCGGCTTGCGGCGGCACAAGCGGCATTGTAGAATCGAAAACCTTAAATCAATACTATGAAAATCTTCGATCGACATGAACATGTGGACTTGGTCCAAATGCTTCAACAGGGTGAGGCGGCGGCGAAGGAACTTCGAAGACGTGTGGACGAAGGTGAGTTATCTCAAGATGAGATAGCACGTTTAAGCGATCCGGTGAGAGGGGTTTGCGGAGCGACCGGACATTTGCTTTCTTCCGTTATGAATGGAGGTGGAGAATTGGATAAAATGGGCTACGGTTGTACCGGTGAAGTGCCGACCGCTTGGTACGATTGCTCTCCCGATTAACGTTTTTTGTTAAGCACGCTTTCCCCAACTGAGTTTATCTCTGAGCAGGTGGTAGTAGTTGCCGGCTCCTTTGCTGCGGCGGATGAAGCGGAGGCGGCGTGAGGAGCGGCGGATTTTGATCTGGTCGCCGTATTCGAGAGGAATAACGATTTGGCCGTCGATGGTGAGACCGATTTGATTGTCTTCGTAACGGCGCTCGGTTTGAATGGTGATCGTAAGTTGGCGGTTGGAGGGAATCACAATGGGGCGAACGGAGAGTTCGGCCGGACAGATGGGCGTGAAAATAAAAGCTTCGATGCGAGGGTGAATGATGGGTCCGCCGGCGGAAAGCGAATGACCGGTGGAACCCGTTGGCGTGGCTACGATTACACCGTCCGCTTTGAAATCCAGCATCTTTCTTTGGTCGATAGTCGCGTGCAAGGAGATAAGTCGAGCAAAGTTGCCCTGATTAATGACGGCCTCATTTAAAGCCAAGTGTGTGGCGATTTTTTTACCTTTGCGGTAAAGGGTTACGCGGAGCAGCAGGCGCTCGTCGATGTGGTGGTCGCCGGAAAAAAATTCTTCCAAGGCCGGGAACAGAGTTTCGAGTTTGTGTATTTCCGTGTTGAACCCGATGTTTCCCAGATTTACTCCCAAAATATAAAGCGCTTTGCGTTTGGGCAGTTCGCGCATGAGCTTAAGAATGGTTCCGTCGCCGCCGAGCGTGATTACCAAGTCGGACTCTTTAAGGATTTCGGTGCGGTTTTTTTCTTTCTCCTTGCCGAAGAGTTCCGACAGATAAGAATCCCAGGAAATTTGAAGGTTTTTTTTCTCAAGGAAGGTTCTGAGTCTCTTAAGAAAATCGCTGTTTTCATCCATGCGCGTGCGGCCGAGAAGACCAATCTGCTGGAATTTTTGGAGTTTTTTTGCTTTCATAGGTTCAGTGAAAACACTACCCAAAAGTAAGGTGCTTGTCACTCGTTTCCCTTACGAGTCTCGTTTTGGAGGAGAAGAGGTGCATACGCTTCGCCTCATGGAGGAACTCGATAAACGTGGGATTGAGGCGTTTTTTTTGGGAAGTTGCCCGATCTTGTTGCGTGAATTTAAAGAACGAGGGTTTTGGGTGAAACGAGCGTGGCTGGCGCAACCGCCAGTGACTTTAGGATGGCTGGTGATGTTTACCGTGCTGAGTCCGTTTTTGTTTTTAAGGGCGGGGTTGATATTGGGGCGGGCGCGGAAACGGTGGGGCGTGGAGACCTTGTACGCCTTGTCTTTCGGGGAAAAACTTTTGATGACACCATGGGCGCGGCTGTTTGGAATGAAGGTGCTGTGGCTCGAGCACGCGCGCATCGGACGGTGGATGAGTAAAAATCCTTGGCGGTATGTTTATAAGGCGTGGAGTAGGTGGGCGACGGTGGTGGTGACATCGAAAGCGATGGTGGGACAGGTGCGGCCGTGGGTGAAGATTGGTGTGGCTTCGGAGGGGGACAGATCGGCTGCGCCGAGAGTGGTGGCGATTCCGTGCGGTGTGATGAGTGCAGCGGCAGAGCCTTTGCCGCGTGAGCTGAGTGATTTTTTGGGTGGAGGACAGACCGGGCTTCGCCCTGCGGGATTTTCGGTTGGAACTGTGGCGCGTTTAAGCGCGGACAAGGGAGTGGACATGCTCGTCCATCTTGTCCATTCCAAACCTGATGTGAGACTCGTCATTGTGGGCAGCGGGCCTTTGGAAATGTCCATTTTGAAGCGAGCGGATCCGGCGCGAGTTCGGGTGATTCCTTCCCTCCCGCGCGGACAGTTGACGTCGTTTTATCGCGCGCTGGATTTGTTCGTTTTGGCATCTCGTGAAATGGATCCTTTCGGCATGGTGGCCGCGGAGGCCATGGCGGAGGGCACGCCGGTTTTGATGACGTCCGTTTGTGGGATTGCAGCGGATTTGGCGGACGGGCGAGAAGCTTTTATTGTGGAGCCTCGGATGAGTGAACTCGATAAGGCGCTTAAAAAAATCATGAAGCGAAAGGAATGGGCTCGTGACGTTGCCGGGCGCGGACAAACGTTTGTGGAGAAGCATTATCGCATGGAAACCATGGTGGCCGAGTTTGAGAGGCTATTAATAGACTAGGGTTTATCCACCAAGTCCTTTGCCAGTTCGTATTCCACGTTGAGCCTGCCCAAATGATCAAAATTGATGATTTTTAAATGCGTATTCGGCATTTTCTCATAATCATCTTCGGTGAAACCCTTTCTCGCCTCTAAATCCGCTTTTCTAAATTTTTCCCATCGGTAGGAATATGGATCATAAGAGGCAGCGTGAACTATGTATATTGTGCTCACATCCAAGCCCGAATCGGAGTAAGAGTTTTGTCTGCTTTCGATCAATGCATAAAGTCCCCGCAAATAATCAAAACGTGTCGGGCTATCGTTACTTCTGTCTCCATCAGAGTCCTCGCCAGTCACAATATAGGTGGTGTCACTTGAAAATCCCTGGTAAGTGAAAAAATAAAACTGTGAGAATTTCAGACCGGGATTGTCATCCAGGGACAAACATGAGTTTAAGGTAGCCGTCGTGAGCTTGTCACCAGAGATCTTGACAATAGGTGTGAAGGTAAAATCATTATTGAGAATTTCATACGAATCGCCCTTTGGAATATACCAAAGCTCTCTGGTATCTAGTGGAACGGCATTTCTAATGTCATCGATCAGCGCAAATTGTTCTGTGGTACACGCCTCCTCCCTATCGGAAGCTTCTTGAGCTCGAGCCCGCTCCAAAGGCTTGGACGTTTTGAGATCAGGATTTTGGGTGTCACTTTTTGGAGCTTCAGTCATTTTTGGTTCCAAAGGTTCCTCATGGTCACACTCCGCTTGCGATAGGATTAAGGCGCCCAGCAAAAGAGTCGCTCCGCTGACGCCAAGTCCCGTTGGGGTTCCCGCCACGCCGGCCGCAACTCGTGACGATGTGGACGAAGAACGCGGTGAACCGTGCGCCATGAACGACTTTAACAGGCTAAGGAGAGGATGGATTGAGAATCCACCGTCTCCCTTCTTATTACCACTAAACCCATCGGTATACTTGCGACGTCCAAAAATAGCGGTACGGATTTTACCCATGATATGAAGGACTGAAACAAAAGACTGCGATGATTCTTTCTCGACAGTTAGGCGCTCGTTGGGCGGAATGGATCTATCAAAAATAGTTTCCCTAATTTGAGCCTGCTTGAACTTTTTGAACTGTTGCAAAGGCACATCCTCCGGTTCAAGTATAGTTGACACTATTTGGCCATTATTTGGGTCCACAACCCAATAATCCTTGGGCAACTTCAACAGCACCTGTTTGTGAGTTGAAGAGTACCTGAAATAGATTTCAGGAAACCCCAGTTCTTCCAGAACACAGGCCAGGAAATCGGCGATGGGAGCACAGTAACCGGCATCCTTTAGCACAAGTTCGGGCGCGGAATGCACATCCAGTTTGTAGGTGAATGAAGGGGAGTTCAGCCAAGCCAAAACTGCATCAAGTACCTTGCACGCGTCACGTTGCTCGAAGTGCTCTACGGCCAAACGTTTTTTCAGGTTCTGATATTTTTTCAAAATCAAAGCGACCTCGGCAGCGTTGAGCACATGCTTCAATCGATCCAGCGTCATGATAAGCTCCAAAAGAGGAGGATTTGGATTTATGAAGGCATATTCAAAGACATCCACACCAAGCCCGTCATGGCCGAAACGCTCGTCCGTGGCTATTAGCTCTTTGAGTCTTTCGCGGTAAAACACTCTGTGCATATCGTCTTCCCACCGTGGCGAATTTTCCTCGGAAAATACATTCAGAGAACCCTCCAAATCATCCAGAGAGGCTTGTGGCGGATAAATGTTGATGGAGGTATTCATGAGACCTTGGGTTACTCTTTTTGCCCCTTGTCCAACAACACGGAAAGGGCTGCTCGGCAGAATTCGGCGGCCTCCGTTCTATCGCCGCCCACTCCTTCCCCAATCTTTTTTATGGCGCCCGCGAGGTCAACACCAGCAAAATCACGGTAGATGGGGAAATCGTCCGGAAGGGGGGCGGGTTTAGAACCTCCCACGATAAGAGGAAGAGTAGGATGATATGCCTCCGTTATTTCTCCTGCTGATAAAGAAGGACTGAAATCTGCCTGAGATTCAACTGTATACTTTCCCCCGTATACAATTTCTTGTATCGATTCGTTGTATGCTACACATGTCGCCACAATACGCAGCTTGGATCCTTTAGAAGCACTCCGGTGTACTCCAACAGTTATGGATTTTGCTTGGAATTCCTTGACGATAAGCTCATCACCGCCCCAGATTAGCTGAGACCAGTCCGACGAACGCCTCAAAGATCTGTAAGCTATATCCTCTGCTTTTTCCTCCCTTGAAACTTGATCTATGGCGAACTCTATCACATCGGATCGAACCTCATCAGATGATGCATCACCGATCCCCATCTGAAAAAGCCATGCGCGAAAACGTGGGACATTTTCAAAATTCGCTTTAAGAAGACTGCTTTTCATGCCTTCCACGGTGCGGTTCCCGCGTGGGTTGCCACCTTCCTCGTATTCAACTCTGCAGGTACCGTCGTCATTGAAATCACTCCAAATGGACAGATTGGATCCATCTGCACCGCCCCATGCAAACCGGGCGCACTCTATTTTTTGAGAGGCAAGATAGGCTGCCGGGGCCGCGAGAACCGCCGCTCCGAGGGCAATATGTGATTGTTTAAGTTTCATAGTGTGTTTGAAATTAAAATTGCCCAGCGGTTTCCATTGTGGAAACCTCCGGGATAGTGAGCGCTCTGCGCGCTGTGGCTAGCTCCGCATTCGCGGAGTAGGAGAGAAGGTCAGAAGACCTTTTTACCCATTTTTATACAGGGGGCACGTGGCCTGTTTTTTGAATTGTGAACGTATTGTATACGTAAAATGGATTTTGTCAAGGGCGTGTGCTCGTTCGGTACATGTCATGGGTGTGGGTGTGGGTGTGGGTGTGGGTGTGGGTGTGAAAATTACAAAATATTTTTTGGGGTGGCCAGTCGAAGTGTGAATTTTGGGCTTGTAAAAAAGGTGAGTGTACACTATGCTACAGATAGATTTTACAGATCAACATGACCGACAAGGAACTCTACAAACTGTGCAAAAAATATGGACGAAAAGCGCTCCTTTGGAGGAGGCGATTTGTGGGGCTTGTGCCGGAAGTGAGCAAGCGGCGACTTTGGGAGAAAAAAGGATTTGGGTCGATCTTTGAGTTTGCGGCAAAATTGGCCGGGCTTTCACAAGAACAAGT
>Ga0155735_109_pt1 | contig 11441 bp, 13 predicted proteins | sample RifCSPlowO2_01_FD_107389 | JGI IMG/M metagenome (GOLD analysis project Ga0155735, IMG submission 107389) | Candidatus Peregrinibacteria bacterium RIFCSPLOWO2_01_FULL_48_20 | reverse complement strand
TCCAACTGCTCCAACAACCTTGGTTTATCCTGAAGCTTTCTTGAAATCTGAAGAACTTTGTCCACGGATTCCTTGCTCATTCCAGCGAGCTTGGCCGCAAACTCATAAATGCCGCCGCAAAGCCTTCGCCTATACAACCCGCGCCGCTCCACTTCCGGCAGCAAACCTGCAAACTTCCTCCGCCAAAATCGCGCCTTCTGGCCGTATTCTTTACATAAACCATAAAGGTCTTTATCGGTCATTTTTGTGAGTTTCATAGTAAAAGCTTAAGGATCCTCAGTCTACCACAATAGGTGAGGACGTGCTCACTTTTCGCCTCGACAAAACCCGCAAAACACGCCTAACTCCAGATTAGAAATAGACATTTCTGTCCCTCTTACCAAAATGCCATATTTAGTATAAACTTTCATCAGAATCTTAAATGCTCCAATGGTCAAAGAGAAAAATGCAAAACCAATCATAAAACTTTTCAGACTTCCAAAAGTGGAGGTAACGCTAAAAATACACGCTGCCGCTTGCAAGGCAAAAAACACACCTAAATCAAAACTACTCAATGAATAAGATCGCGATTCTCGACTTTGGAAGCCAATACACGCACCTTATTGCCACGCGTGTTCGCCGTCTTGGCGTTTACAGTGAAATTATTGAACCGCAAAACGCCACACCCGCCACCTTAAAAGACTACAAAGGAATCATCCTCTCGGGTGGCCCCGCCTCCGTTTACGAAGCCGGCTCTCCCACGGTGGACCCCGCCGTTTTCACTCTCGGTCTTCCCATTTTGGGAGTCTGCTACGGCCACCAACTCATCACGCACCTTTTGGGCGGAAAAGTGGAACCCGGCAAAGGCAAAGGAAGCGAATTTGGCAAAGCGGAAATCACCATCAAAAAACCGTCCGGCCTTTTTACGAGTTTTGCCGACAAGGAAAAAACTCAGGTGTGGATGAGTCATGGCGATCGTGTTACGGCGCTTCCGCCCGGCTTTGAAGTGCTTGCATCTTCCGAGGACGACGACTACTCCGCCGTGGGCGACCTCTCCCGCAATTTTTACGGAATTCAATTCCACACGGAGGTGACACACACCACCAAAGGCAACGAAATGCTTTTGAACTTTTTAAAACTTTGCAAGGCTGAGCACGATTGGGATCTTCAGAGCTTCATCGAAGATGCGGAAGAAAACATTCGCAAGCAAACCAAGGGACGCAGTGTGTTCATGCTCGTGAGCGGCGGCGTGGACAGCACCGTCGCCTTTGTTCTTCTCGTGAAGGCATTGGGGCCGGAGCGCGTTTATGGTCTCTTTGTGGACACGGGCTTCATGCGCGACGGCGAACGGGGACAAGTGGAAGCGGCGCTGCACGCGGAGCAAATTCAAAATCTCCACGTTTATGACGGCTCCGCCGAATTTTTCACCGCCCTCAAAGACATCACCGAGCCTGAAAAAAAACGTGAAATCATCGGCCGCGTCTTCCTTGAAATCCAAGCGAAAGTCGCACAAAAACTCCAACTGGACCCCGCACGCTGGATGCTCGGCCAAGGCACAATTTACCCGGACACTATTGAATCCGGCGGCACCAAAAATTCCGCCAAAATCAAAACCCATCACAACCGTGTGCCCGAAATTGAAGCGCTCATCAAGGAAGGCCGTGTCATCGAACCCCTCAAAGATCTTTATAAAGACGAAGTGCGCAGCGTGGGTGAACGCCTCGGCCTCCCCTCCTCGCTCGTTTGGCGTCATCCTTTTCCCGGCCCCGGTCTTGCCGTCCGCATACTTTGCGCTCGAACGGAAGATTGGCCCGAAAACCACGCCACCCTCGAGCAAGCACTCAATGCATTTCTCCAAGAAAAAAATTCTTCTCTCCTCGCCCGCATCCTCCCCATAAAATCCGTCGGCGTTCAAGGTGATTTCCGAACCTACCGCCACCCCGTCCTTCTCACCGGCAACGCCACCTGGCACGAACTCGAACTCCTCGCTCCGGCACTGACGAATCGCTTCCATGGAATCAACCGCGTACTCTACGCGCTGGAACCTTCCGACATCAGCTTTGCAAAAGCCGCCGCCTTCACCGTCACTCCCGGCACGCTCACGCCAGAGCGCGTCAAATGCCTCCAACATGCGGACAAACTCGCCATGCTCTGGCTTAAAGAAATCAGTGCCGACCGCGACGTTTGGCAAATGCCCACCGTCCTTCTTCCACTCTCAATCGCCGCGCCTGGAAAAGAATCTCTCGTCCTTCGCCCCGTCGTTTCCGAAGAAGCCATGACCGCCCATTTTGCCGAGCTCCCCATGGATAAACTCCGCACGCTCACGGCAGAACTGATGGAAGACAAGCAAATCTCCGCCGTCTTCTACGACATCACCAACAAACCACCCGCTACGATTGAGTGGGAGTAACTCTTAACTAAAAACCATGGACTTCCAAGCCGCCATTCGAAAAATCGAGGAACGAGGAGACTTCAACCGCTACGCGGAGATGAAGCCGATCTTTGAAGAACAACTCACAAACTTAAAGCGCGACGATCACACCAAACGCGGTCTCTGTTATTACTACCTCCTCGTCAGTTACTTGAAAGCCCAACTCGTTCATGAAACGGAAGAATCCAAAGACTACTACGAAGCGATGGACAAAGCCTTTCTCAAGCAAGAAGAAACTTACCTTACTCACGGCGAAAAATTTTCTCCGGAAGAAATTCAAGATTTCTATCGTCTCATGGAACGTTGCTACAATTCTCTGGAGTTCCTATACCAAAAACATGCCTTTAAAGCGCGACGCATCGAAGCCTTCGAGCAAAAGATGCGCTTCCGCAAAAACTCATTCCGGTTCAACAAAGAGTTTGGCGCTTGGATCGAGTATCAATTCCTCAACATCACCTGTCGTTACGGCACCAGTATTTTCCGCTGGGCACTCACCACAGTCACGTTCATCTTCCTCATGTCCCTCGCCTACATGTTAAGTGATGCTTACACCGAAACACCCATGATTTCCACCGACGCACACTGGTTCGATTACTTCTACTACTCCGTGATCGTTCTCACAACCGTGGGGCTTGGGGACATTTTCCCCGTGACACTCATTGGAAAAATCCTCACCGCTGTGGAAGCCTTCTTCGGCTTTTTAATGATCGGTGTCTTCATTGGAATGATCCAGAAGAAACTCTAACTGATTTATCGAACGGAAACTTCAACGGCAATAAAAACAAGGTAAATGAAGAGTAAGAAAGCCCCCTCTTTAAGGCTGAGGCGCCTTCCCGTATGCATGCACCAAAAAAGCATCACACCGGCAATCAGCATAGCCATCCCCGTTCCGTAGATCAGGAAAGGATCGAATGAAAAAGGTTGGATGAGGGCCATGGCTCCCACCACCATTGTGGCATCACTGATCACAGTGCCCAGCAGGTCTCCGGTGGCAAGTCCATAGTGTTTTTTCCGCACCGCTTGAATAGCAAAAAACATCTCCGGCAAGGTGGTTCCCAGCCCTACAAAAATCAAACTTATGAGCACGGGATGCAAGCCCCACTGCTCCGCTGCACTTGTTCCATAGTGTACGGTCCAGTTGGCGCTGATCAAAAGTAAAGCCATCGACAAAATCAACGCCGCAAGGTGGCGCCAATTTATTTTAAACCGGACTGTGCCTTTTTGGCCGAAACAATCCTTACGAATAAGGTAATAGTAAAAGAGCCCCCCCAGGAGGATGAGCAAAGCTCCATCCACGCGAGTAAATGCACCATCCCATCCGAGCAACAAAGGAAGCGCCAAAACCGGCAAATAAAAGCGATTTTTGTGGAGAATACCTTCGCTGATAAAGAGCCCGTTTTTAGTGGCGAGTACCGTCATAAAAAAAACAAAAGTCAGATCTGCAACATTAGAGCCGAACAAAGTTCCCAGTCCGAATTCAGGATTTCCTTGAACGGCGGATATAAGTGCAATAAAGGTTTCCGGCAAAATGGAAATAAACGCAATGACCAGAAACCCCATGGAATAACGGGTCAAGCCCAGCCCTCTGGCCAAGCTACTGGAGTAAGTGATTGCGAACTGTGCGCTTTTCACCACCAGAGCGAGCGACAATAGAAAAAGTACAAAAGCCACACGATAGAATTAAATCCCTTAATTATACCAGTTTTACAGGTTGGGGACAAGGGTTGACATAAAACATCTACGCAATACTGATTAAAAAAAGAGCGACCACTCCGTCGCCCTTTTTTCTTTGAATGTTTATGTCCCTAACTTTGCAAAAGAAGCCAAAGCAGTGGCTGCAAAGCCAAAAGACCAAACAGTAAACCGATATATATATTTTTGTTCAAACGTTCCGCCTTCACTTCCGTCTCCATCATGTGAAGAGACTCTTCCTGGCGTTTCATTTTTCCGTTGATGAGCCCCTCTTGCTCGCGCAGCACCTCTTCCTTTTCGTGATATTCGAGCAAAGGCACCGAGTGTTTCATTTGTGTTTCCAATTGTCCCAAACGGTAGTGGGCGGATTCCAGTTTGTTGTGGTACTCGCGCACTTCGCGTCGGCTCAAATCGTAAAGTTCTTCAAAAACTTTTTCCCGTTCGCTCTTTTGAGCGAGCGCCATGGCGGGTTCTTCCATGGGAATTTTTTCCATTTGTTCCTCAATTTCTCCAGTTTCCGCGTCAAAAATTTGTCGCGCTTCTTGCTCGTCGCGTGAAGACACGCTGTCCACATGACGGTGTGCCCGTCCCGGTACGTCCGGCGAAGCACCATGCATGTTTTGGAACGTGGCAACTTTTAAGTTGGTGAGTTCCTCTTCAGAAAGCAAAATACTGCCGCCCTTCTTGCGGGCATTCAGTCTTTTGTTACGGATATAACGGTCGATCGTGCGAGTGGACACATCCAAAATTTCCGACGCTTGTTTGCGAGAAATAGTGAATTTAGGATTTTGTACGTTCATAAGGCGTGTGGCTAGGGAGTAACCCCACCTTGGCGGGGCTTGTCTATTCCCATCCTAACAAAGGCTGTCTACTTTGACCACACCATTTTTACTTTCTTGATCTTGCGTTATAGTAAAACCATGATGAAACTAAATTATCAAAACGAAAGCGCGCGGCCGACCCCTGCCAAACTTTTCAAAATCATCCTCGCTCGACTTCCGGCTCTTCAAGCAGACCCGAAGGGTTTGCTAAGCAAAGACGTGGAGCTTCTTCTAACGGACGATCAAACCATTCACGCGCTCAACAAACAATACCGCGGGAAAGACAAACCCACGGACGTCCTTTCTTTCGCATTCGACGATCCAGAACATCTGGGCCAAATTGTCATCTCCGTGGAAACCGCGCAAATTCAAGCGGACCAAATCGGCCAGTCTCTTCAAGACGAACTTCAATTCCTTTTCACGCACGGCCTCCTCCATCTCCTCGGCTACGATCACGAAAAACCGGAAGATGAAAAAATCATGCTCAAAAAAACCCACGAACTTTTAGACCGAAAACAAATCAATTAAATCCCGCACAAATCGCCTGGCTGTCATGTATGCATTGGAATTCAACTTTGACGGGTTCTACGTCATATGAAAAGTTTTCTCTAAACAGCTTGTTCAAAAAAAGATCAAGATTATGGACATACGCTTGAACGGTTAAAAGACTTGCCAAACGATCAAAATTCATCTGAACAACAGAAGCAACTCTCCCCATGGTATGCCTGCGGTCCGCCCATTCCTCAAGAACTTCAGCAATGGCCTTGAGTAAACTCCTTGCCACTTCGGCAATGGTCGATCGCTCCATTTCTTCCTGTGCTCTTCTGGCCATTTCTCGCAAGCTTCCGGCAGTGCACTCGGGGTGCCTCACAATGTGTGTAAAGTCCACGGTAACTCTGCAAGCCGATATGGTTTTTTCGTTTCCCATAAATAAATGAAGATCTCAATTTAGACATTTTCAAAAAATTATGCAAATAGCTTTGCATAAAGTGGTGCCCTCGAGAGGACTTGAACCTCCACCCGGTTGCCCGGACACGGTTCTGAACCGTGCGCGTCTACCATTCCGCCACAAGGGCACGTCAGAATACGATGCGCATTATAACTAGCGAATCTGATAAGTCAAAGAGACGGTCAGGTTTACTTCCTGTTCGCCGGGTGCAATTTCCGGGGACTCACCTCCTTTACCGACCGCTTCGGAGTAGCTCATGTCGTAGACAGGATAGTAACCGTCACTGCTGTATTCGTAGTAATTCACCATTTTACCCAAATTGAGCCCGGACGCTTCAACGATTTGGTCCGCTTTTTCTTTGGCGCGGTTCACCGCCTCTTCACGCGCTTCGGCTTTTGCCGTTTCCGGATTTTCAAGCTCAAAACTCACACTGCCGATAGAATTGGCCCCCGCATCGCTGCCGGCACTAATCACTTGTCCGATGAGTTCAAAATCCGTCAAACGCACTTCCACACTTTGGCTCAAGGTATATCCGTTTTCAGCGTAATTTCCTTCATCGTCGTATTCGTACTTTGGGCTCAAATAATAATCGATCGTTTTAATTTTGGATTCTTCAATGCCGAGCGCTTTAATCGCCGCCAAAACCGCATTCATGGTTTCGGTGTTCTCATCCACCACCGTGGCCGAATCCTCCCCGTCGGTGGTCACGCCCAGTTGAATCACAGCGGTGTCCGGTACCACGTAAGCATTTCCCTGCGCTTCCACCGTAATTTCGCGCGCGTAATTTCCGCTCACACTGTTCCAAATTTCATAAATTCGAAAAACCCAAAAAAGCCCAAGGATCACTCCCAAAACAAGCAAAAGATTGAAAACGCGTCGAGAGACATCAAAAAAAGATTTGTCAGACATAAATGGCAGGTTAGGTACTTTTATTATAACGAATCCACTTTTGGAATTCATCCCCTTTTTCCTCAAAATTTTCCCACAAACTGTAACTTGGCGAAGCGCAACTGAGCAGCGCTACTTTTCCCGGTTTTGTCATTTCAAAAGCAAACTTCACCGCCTCTTTCATGCTGCGCGTCCGCAAAATTTTAAAGCCTTTATTGGATTTCAACATCCGCTCGCCCGTGTCCGGAAATAAAACCACATTTCGCACTTTCATTTTTCTGAGTGTTTTTTCCAATTCCGCAAATTTGTATCCTCGATCCTCGCCGCCCAAAAAAATCGTATCCGTATTTTTAAGAGCTTTCAGTGCCATGATGGTTGATTCCGGCGTCGTGGAAATCGCGTCATCATAAAAAGTCACTTCCTTAAAAGTCCCCACTTTTTCCAAGCGATGAGGCAAAGCCTTAAAATTGAGCACCCCTTTTCTGATCGCACTTTCTTTTACTCCCAAAAGCTGCGCAACGGTCACCGCTGCGCGCACATTGTCTTCATTGTGCTCCCCGATGAGCGGCAACTCTTTCACAGGCAACGCTTTCACAAAAGCCACCGCATTTGTCGCCTCTTTCGCCCAAGCTTTCAAGATTTTATTTTTGTCATTGAAGACCAAAAGATCATCCTTTCCTTGATGCCGGAAAATGTTTTTCTTCGCTTCATAATAATTTTTTTCTCCTCCGTGATAATCCATGTGCTCGGGAAACAAATTTGTCACCACAGCGATGTTCGGAGAGTAAGCCAAATCATCGAGCTGATAACTCGACAGCTCCAAAACAAAAATCTCTCCCTTCACAGTGGGCTTAAGCAGCGCCGAGAGCATGGGTTTTCCAATATTTCCTAAAAGTTGAACCCTCTTTCCACCTGTCTTCAAAAAATGCGCAATCAGCGATGCCGTAGTGCTTTTGCCTTTACTACCGGTCACGCCCACAACCCTATTTCCACGCTCACGAATCCCCGCAAAAAACAAATTGCTTGCGGTGGTATACGGTCTTGTCACGAACCGTTTTGAGATACCCGGCGTCTTAATCACCAAATCAAAATCGTCCTGTTTTTTTAAATAGTTCTTACTCACCGAAGGTGAGCTACCGAAAGACCGTCGCGTAAGCGACACAATCCCGTCTTTTTGATCTGCCATGCCCACTTTTAACTTCGGAAATTTCTTCTTCAAAAAGGCGTGGGTCGCTTTCCCCTCTTTACCGTAACCGAGCAAAAGCACAGTCTTCATGCCGATTAACTTGAACTCCGTCGGCACCGCCGAATCTTGAGCTTTAAAAACTTCTCCGCGATCCGTTTTCTCTCCCCGCATCATGCGATAGGCCGCCCGCATTTCCTCAAAAGTCCCCACACAATCGAAAGGTTTCATTTTTCCTTCGCCGAGCAAGTCTTTAAAAAGAGGCTTCAAGTGTTCCTCCGCGCTCAAATCTTTCCCAAAAATTTTCACCACTTCTTTTTTTGGCAAATGCGCCGCAAGCAAAGTAAATACAAAGGCGCACTTTGCACACGCGCCACACCATACTCGCCGCAGGCGAAGTTTCCCCTCACTTCCTCCCTTCGGAACCTCTTTATGAGCTCTAAACATACGATTGCAACTCGAAAACACCGAAAAGTACTTCTTCATTCCTGCAAAAATCTCAGCGATGCGAATCTCGTAAAAGGGCCGCAGCAAAGAAAAATACGTCACATCCGGCGTCACAAACTTCCGCACATAATCCTGAAACATCCGTTCGAACTCGAGCGACTTGCTCCACTGATGATTCACCTCCTCGCCCTTCCACTTCACGTTCCCGAAATTGCTGCTGTGTTCATTCCCCACAATCACATATCGGTAGTCGTAAAGCGCCGCCGTCAAAAGTCCCAAAAACGCAAAAACCGCCGAAATGGGCACATGCCCGTTCAAAGCTCCTTTGATTTTTCTAAAAAGTTTTTTATCCAAATTGCGTTTCACTCGGACCGATTTCGCTCCCATCACTTTCGCCACATTTTGCACGATTTCCGACGATCGTCCCGTCTCCACCAAAAATCCGTCAAAATCTTTTTTCGCCGTTTTCAAAAGTTCCCCGGCCACAATCGAATCTTTTCCCCCGCCGATTCCCAAAAGCGATCTGTTTTTTCGAATGAAAGTCACCGCATTCGCCGCCACTTTTTTACCGGAAAACTTCGCGAATTTTCTTTGATCGAGCCCGTTCCTATACGCAAACTCCCCAAGCCCCTTTCTATAAACCGTCGTCCAAAATTCCGCTTGTTCGGATGTCAGCGCGTACGGCACTTCCACTTTCGCCGGACAAAACAGTTTGTAGTAGCTGATCCCCAAAATCAAATGCACATTTTGCAGCACTTTTTCCAAAAGCCCCTCGGGCATTCCTTTCATGTCCACTTTTTTAGGCAGATGAATGTTTTCCACAAACTCCATGTCCGGTTCTCCTTTAAAAGTCATCGCGTACGTAAAACGCGCATGCCCCTTTTGCGGGTCAAAGGAATAGCTCTTGAAGATGAAACTGCGTGGCGTTCGTTTCATTGTTGATAGATTAGTTTCCCATGTTCATCGATGTGTTTTAAAAGATCAGAACTCCCGATTTTTTCAAAAGCGACAATATCAAAAAAATAAGGGAGCAAAGTTTCTTCCTCAAGAGCATGGTGAACTTGAAACATAGTATCCTCGGTAACAAGAGTACCCACGAGTACTAAATCCACATCGGAACCGCGTTTAAAGTTCCCCATTGCGCGCGAACCGAATAGAATGACACTTTCCAATTCCTCAAAACGATGAAAGATACCCTCCATTTTTGAGATTTCTTCTTTGGAGAGTCCGCCGACATGAGCTTGTATTTTAGAGTTCCGTGTGGAGATGCTCATAAAGCGCTTTGAGTTGAGGAAGGTAACGTTCACGAATAGCTTGATCAAGCTTGTTTGCCGTTTCTTCATCATACAAATGCGTAGAAAGGTTTCGATCCTCCAAAGCTTTAAGCCATAAAGCTCCTTCAACAATCAACTCATCTTGAAAAGCTTGTTTTAAAATGTCCTTGGGCGAATGCAGTACTTTCCCCTGATCTTCCAGGTAGTCTTTCAATGTTTTCCACGCCAGCTCCATACTCATTTCAAAAAACTGAATAATGCCCGCTTTTTCCAGCTTACTCGGTTTTTTAACTCGAACGGCTTCTTCCAGTTGTTTCAAGGCTTTCTCGAAGTTTTGAAAACGTTGCTTCCAGCGTATGGCCTTTTGATTCATAGCTCCATTTTAACTAAAGCCAAACGGCATGACTAGGAGAAAGCACTGGTCTATTGACAAATTTCTTAAATTGTGTTTAAATTACACCCCACTCACCGAAGGTGAGCTACAGAAAAACCGTCGCGTAAGCGACTCACCATGGACTCCATTCTTCAGCTCTTCATCGCCACCTTCACCACTCTCGGCCTCATGGAAGAAATACCCGTGGCGTCCGCCGAAACCTTGAAAGAAGAGTGGGAAGAAAAATATGTTCTCTCGGTGATTGAAGAAGAAGTATCACTCGAACCCGAACCGGCCGTCATCCTTTCTTATCCCGAAAAAAACACCCTTCTCGCCCTCACCGACGAAACGCTTTACTGGGTGGTTGCCGTACTCGATGGCGATACCCTTCTCGTTTCCGGCCCGAACCGTGCACTGTTCCAAGTCCGACTGCTCGCTGTGGACACCAATGAAATCAACGGACCCGACAGCACCGCCGAATGTTATGGCCCGCAGGCCGCCGCCTTCACGCTCAATTTCCTCAAAAACCGTGCCGTTCGCCTCACCGCCGATCCCGCGAACGAAGACCTCGACCCCTATGGCCGCCGTCTTCGCTACGTGGATGCTCTCCAAGAAGATGGCAGTTTCCTCCGCCTCAACGATGCCCTACTCAGCGCAGGAATGGCCACCTTCCCCGAACAATACCCGGTCACCGATCGCGCCCATTTCGAAGCCCTCGAAAAATCCGCCCAAGACCAAAACTTAGGACTCTGGGGAGCCTGTCCGTCCAACTAGTTTCAGGGCCAAAGTAGCTTTGAACTTATGCAAACAATTCGCTGTGACTACCTAAGCGTATGAGTTCTAAAAATACTCTCTCCGCGTAGATTTTATAAACCAAAAGTAAATCAGGTTTAATGTGGCATTCACGCACGCCTTTAAGCACACCCTGTAGTTCATGGTCTTTGTACTTCTTATCTAAACTTTCCCCTCTTGCCAAGGTATCAACAACATTTTTGAAAAGAAAGGCGTCAAAACGACCCGATCGTGCCAGCCTCTTAAAATCTTTCTTAAATTACTTGGAGGGGACAATTTTATATATCAGTCTTTGAGTAAATCTTCAGCCATTTCTTTGGCCGAAGAATAACCCTTTGCTTTTCCAGCAGCAATATCAGCCTCTAGGTCAGCCATATCCTTTAGCATAGCCTGTTCCTGGTCAGGGGTGAATCCATTTACCGTTCGAATAGGGAAAGGGATACTCTTTGTAACAATAACCTGTTGGAGAAAAAGCTGAATGGCACTACTCATGTCGAGTCCCATTTCAGCAAGAATAGCAGTAGCTGCTTTTTTCCGTTTTTCGTCAGTGCGAACATTTATAGTAGTCATAACTTACTTACTTTAAAGGCAAAACAATTGTATCACAAAGTG
>Ga0155735_136_pt1 | contig 11745 bp, 7 predicted proteins | sample RifCSPlowO2_01_FD_107389 | JGI IMG/M metagenome (GOLD analysis project Ga0155735, IMG submission 107389) | Candidatus Peregrinibacteria bacterium RIFCSPLOWO2_01_FULL_48_20 | reverse complement strand
CCTCGGTAAGATTTTCTTCCTCCGTTAAAATTCCCAAAAGTTCGCCGGCTTGAGCTTCATTTAAAGCGTCCAACTTCCTAAGCAAGTAAGCCTTCATCTCCGCTTCCGCGGACGATTTTTTCAGCTTTTCGCGAATTTTTATTTTTGTTTCGGGTGCCATACATCAAATAATCCTCTAATTATACCTTATTTGAACCTATTTTTCCACCGCTTCGCTTCCGGGCAAGTTCTTCATCTTTTTACCCAAGGCGGTGAGGCTCTTTTTGAGGCCTTCCACCCAAACGGCTCCGAGGTCTTTGAAGGGAATTTTGAGCTTGGTTCCGGAAATGACCCAGTGAGAATTGAAATCGAGCAGGGACATAATATTCTCCGGACGCACGTTGCCGGACATGTGCAAAACGATTTGTCTGTCCTCTTGCGAATGAACATTTTCGGCTTTCACGTTGATGATATTGGCTTTTTTGGCAAGCATTTTGATTTCCAAAACGCGGAAGAGATTGGCCACTTCTTCAGGCATTTTTCCATAATCATCGATGAGTTCGGAGCGAAGTTCGGTGAGATATTCAAGCGTATCGGCGGCGGCCAATTTTTGGTAAACGGAAATTTTTTCTTTGGCGCTGACGATGTATTCGTCCGGCACGTAAGCGGGTAAGGGAATTTCAATGGTGACGTCCGGCACGGCGCTGCCCTCTTCCACTTTCTTTCCTTTTTTGAGACTGTCCACGGCTTGATTGAGCATACGCACGAAGTGACTCACGCCCACCACTTGAATGGCGCCGGATTGATTGGCACCCAAAATATCTCCGGCACCGCGAATTTCGAGATCCTTCATGGCAATTTGGAATCCGGCACCGAGTTCATTCGCCTCCACAATGGCCTTCAAGCGTTTTTTAGCATCCAGCGGCAAGCGCTTCATGTGATACAAAAAGTACGAGTACGCTTGCGTGCGAGAACGCCCCACGCGTCCGCGGAGTTGATAAAGTTGCGCGAGCCCGAAACGTTCCGCGTTATTCACAATCAGTGTATTCGCGTTCGGCAGGTCGATTCCATTTTCGATAATTGTGGAGCTCACCAAAACGTCGTACTCCCCGTTTTTGAATGCCAAAATGCGCGCCTCCAGGTCGTCCGGCCGGAGTTTCCCGTGCGTAACCACCACGCGAGCTTTTGGCAAAAGCGAGCGGAGTTTACTTGCCATATCTTCAATTGTTTGCACGCGGTTGTGCAAAAAGTAAATTTGGCCGCCGCGTTCGAGTTCTTTGTCCACCGCGCTCTTAATGAGCCCCAAAGAAAATCGGCGAACCTCCGTGACCACGGGAAGGCGGCCGGGCGGTGGCGTCGTAATGGTGGAAATATCGCGGAGCCCGTGCAGGCTGATGTTCAGCGTTCGCGGAATGGGCGTCGCGGTCATCGTCAAAATATGCACCTCTTTTCGCAGAGTTTTCAAAACCTCTTTTTGCTTCACGCCGAATCGCTGCTCTTCGTCAATAATCACCAAACCCAAATCTTTGAATTTCACGTCTCCTTGAAGCAAACGATGCGTTCCTATAATAACGTCCAATTCACCTTTCTCGAGCGATCGCAAAATTCTTTTTTGTTCTGCGGGCGTTCGGAACCGGCTCAGCATTTCCACGCGCACGTTGAACTGCTCCATGCGTCGCACAAAAGTCTTGTAATGCTGATCGGCCAAAATGGTGATGGGCGTCAGCACGGCCACTTGTTTTTTTTCTTCCACCGCTTTAAACGCCGCGCGCATCGCCACTTCCGTTTTCCCAAACCCCACGTCTCCGCACACCAAACGGTCCATGGGCTTTTTACTTTCCATGTCCTGCTTCACGTCCAAAATGGCGCGCAGCTGTCCGGGTGTTTCTTCATAAGCGAAGTCTTTCTCAAATTGCAAAAACCGCGCGGTGTCCGTGTGAAAAACATACCCGCGAGCACTTTCGCGTTCCGCATAAAGTTCCAAAAGTTCCTGTGCGATTTTTTCCGTTTCCTTCCTCACGCGGTTTTGAATGGTGTGCCATTCCGCGCTGCCGAGCCGCGTCAATTTCGGCGCCCTCTCCCCCGAGCCTATAAACTTCGAAACTTTGTCCGCTTGATCGATCGGAACAAAAAGTTTATCGTTTTCCGCGTACCCGATTTTCAAATATTCACGCGTCACTCCGTCAATAGTTCGTTTATCGAGTCCCAAAAATTGCCCGATTCCATGATCACTATGAACTACAAAATCCCCGGGCTTAAGCCCCGTTAAAAACTCCGTATATACTTTTTGCCGCTCCGGCATGCGCCTTTCCGTCTCCCCGATTCCACTCACATTTCGATCCGTAATGACAGCGAACTTTAAACTGGGGTTTTGGAACGCCTCCGGAAAAACATCTTCTTTCCCGATTTCAAAAAGTACCACCTCGCTGAGCCCAGTGACATCGCCTTTTTTGAAATTGCTGTAAGAAATTTTCTTTTCATCAAAGAGCCCTTGATAGTGCTCGCCGTACTTGGTGAACAAAAAGATCGTCCAGTCATTACTCAGTTTTTCACGTAGGTCCGAAACAAAATCCAGCGGGTTGTAATACTTTAAAACGGAAAGGTAGTGAAGGTGATGGTGGTACGGCGTTTCTTCCATAAAAGACCGAAACTCCATATACCGACTTTCCGGATTTCGCTGCTGCATTACTTGTTCAAACTCATCCGCCTCGCTGTCCGGAAACTCCACTTCGTCGTCCAAAACCATATCGCCTCGTCCGAAAAAGCTGAGCAGCGGCGTGTCCCCTTCGGGAACGTCAATGGGATAAATGAGCATGGTCCGCAGCTCACTCAGATCTTCCTTGAGGCGTTGGTCAAAAATGGAAATTTTTTCAATGTTGTCGAAAGACATTTCCACGCGAACGGGCGCCGTACTGTTCACCGGCCAAACGGTAAGCGTGTCGCCGTGTCGGTAGTATTGTCCCTTTTCCACATACGAATCGAGCGAAACCTCGTACCCCAAACGAATAAGGTTTTCAAAAAAACTCACGTTGTCGATATTGTCCTTCACGTTCACTTTCAAAATTCCTTTTTCGATTTCTTTCGGACTGGGATATGCCTTAAAAAGATCTTTGTACGTGATGGTAAAAAATTGGGCAGATTCTTTACTGAGAACTTTGGAGAAAAACTCCATGAGGCGCACTTTGTTTTTTCGCTCAATGGACCGATCGCGCATAGGGTTGTCCTCGTACTCAAAATTATGCACGGGGATGTCGCCCCACATGGAAAGCGCCCGCGCCACATTTTCTTTGTGCAGGTGATCGCTGCAAATCCATAAAATCTGTTTTAAATCTTGAAGTTCTCTGTTGAGATCGGCTACCAAAAACGCCTTTGAGGAAAAATTACCGCCTCCGGATATGGAAGTGTACCCCTGCTGTCCAAACTGCTCGATCACCTGGATGTTCTGCCCGTGAGGGAAAAGGGTGATCAGATGTTTACAATCTTTCACAAGAAGACGCCAAATTACTAGAAAACCCGGCTTTGCCGAGCGTTAAACTTTGAGCGGCATAATAATATGAATGTATCCGCTCGTTTTAGCAGGCGTTACCATAACAGGGGAAAGGCCGTCATTCAAGCTGAAATTAACCCTGGTGTCTTTTAGGTGAGACAGTACGTCTAAAAGATACTGGACATTGAGCGCGGTTTCGAGTGCCTCACCCTTCACATTTTCAACCACAATTTCGGTGGCACCCTGTCCAACCTGAGTCTCATCGCTAAAGATCAAAAGTTTGCCTTTCTCAATACGAACTTTCACGTTGTTGCTGTTTTCCCGAACAATAACGGAAACCTTCTTGAGTCCGAGTAAAAACTCCTCCGTAGATAAAACGGCGGTGGTTTTGGTTTCTTTGGGAAGAATTTTGTCGTAATCCGGGAAATTTCCCTCAATAAGCCGCGAAACCAGTTCCGCTCCGTCCACTTTAAACTGAATTTGCCCTTTCCCCACCCGAACCTCCAACTCCTCATCTTTGCTGTTTTCCAAAATCTTTTGGAGTTCTTGTGCGGTTTTTGAGGGAACGATAAAAGACGTATCCATTCCCAAATCCTTGCTGAGCTCGAATTGTTTTTCTCCAAGACGATAACTGTCCGTCGCGGCCAATTTGACCACCCTTCCCACTACTTTCCAGAAAATTCCGGTAAGTACGGGTCTGGATGTGTTTGTGGACGCGGCAAAAACAACCTGTTCCAGTGCCTCTAAAACCGGCTTAACTGGGAATTTAAAAGAATCTCCTTTTTCAATTTTTGGCGCGCTTGGAAATTCCTCACTCGAAATTCCTTTCATCCGTGTTTCGGATCCGGGAGATTTGATAATTAAGGTGTTACCGTTGGTAACCGTAAGTTCCACCTCTTTATCCTCCAAAAGACTCACGTAAGAAGTGAAAATTTTCGCTGGAATGGTTAAACTTCCTTCATTCTCAATGTCCGCTTCAAAAGACGAACTGATGGCAATTTCAAGATTGGTTGCGCTTAAAAAAACTTTCTTCCCCTCCGCTTTCAGTAAAATATTATTTAAAACGGGCAGCGTGTTGTTGGGGCTTACCGCCCTGTTTGCAAGATTAAGAGCAAGAGCTAAATCGATTTGTTTACATATTAATTTCATGGCTTCATGTAAGCAAATTTCCTTGCACATGTCCACACCCCTTTTTGATTCAATCTAAAACAAAAGAGATATATATAAAAACAGTAGTTATATGTAGTAAGGTCTTGACCAACCCCGTGTTTTTACAACAGAATAACACAATTTTCACCACACTTTTCGTAAAAAACTTAAAAGTCATCAGGTTCCCAACACCAACATTGTGCAAAACTTTGATCTGTAAAACAAAAAAGCTGTGCAAAACTCGTTGAAAACACACCAAGGTTGATTAAAACACGGGCAACACCAACGGCCGCTTTGAAGAACTTTAAAAAAGCAAAACAAAACCAAGCGCGTAAAAACAAACTTTTACACAAAACACCGCGCAAAACTCCACCCAACGCCGTCCACAAGTTTTACACAACTCACCGAAGGTGAGCTACAGAAAGAGCCGCCACGCAAGCGACACACTACACAAACAAAATCACCGGAAGAATCACCGGCCTTTTATTGAACCGTTGCAGAGCAAGCCCGGCAACATCGCTGCGAATACCATGCTCATAATCTTCCACGGAAGGACTCTTGTTGCGTTTGTTAATTTTCTGCAAACTCTCACGAAGCTTTTTGTCAATTTCCTTGACCGCTTTTTGTTGTTCCTTAAGCCCCACAAAACCGCGCGTCGTGATCACCGGATTTCCGGCGAGCTGTCCTTTCCTTAACTTCAAAACCAAACTGATCAAACCGTTTTGCGCCATCGCCTCACGTTCTTTCAAAATCTGTGAGCCCAAGTCCCCCTTCCCGGTTCCATCCACCACTACGTAGCGCACCTTAATATCCTCTTTTTTGGAACTCACTTTATGGTCGCGCACCTCGAGCACATTCCCGTTATCCATAAGATGCACGTTGTCTTTTGAGACCCCGGCCTCCGGTGCCAACTGACCATGAGCGCGTCGCATGTAAAAATTACCATGAATGGGCACCAAATGCTCTGGACGGACCAAGCTCATCATGAGCTTCAGATCTTCCTGTTGACCGTGTCCCGACGCGTGCACATCCATCATTTGATTGCTGACCACGTAAGCGCCAAAGCGCGACAGAGCGTCCACCAGAAAAGCCACCTGTTTTTCATTGCCCGGAATGGGCGAAGAAGAGACCACCACGGTATCGCCGTCATGAATTTTGACCTGAGCATGCGCACCCGTGGCCATTCGAGAGAGCGCCGCCATCGGTTCGCCCTGGCCACCTGTCGTAAGAATCAAAACATCCTTATCGGCGTGCTGATTCACCTGACGAATGTCCACAATAAGCTGTTTATCGAACTTCAAATACCCGAGCTTCCGCGCGATCTCAAAGTTGCTAAGCAAACTTCCGCCGGACAAAAAAACCTTTCGCCCATGTTGTTTTGCGAACTCCAAAAGCTGCTGGATACGTCCGATCATGGAAGAAAAACACGCAATAATAACGCGGCCCTTGGCTTTTGCAATATTCTCTTCAAGATTCCCCGCCACAAAGCGTTCGGAAATAGTATGTCCCGGCTTCAACGCGTTGGTGCTATCGGAAAAAAGCAGATCCACCCCCCGCTTCCCGATTTCGGAAAGTCGTTGAATGTCCGCCTCAATTCCGTCGGAAGGAGTGAAGTCAAATTTAAAGTCGCCCGTGTGCACAAGGTTGCCCACCGGACTGCGCACGTAAACACCCATCGCGTCTGGAATGGAATGGTTCACGCGGAAAAACTCCACCTGGAGCTGCCCGAAGTTATAAGTTTGTTTGTTGTCCACCACCTTAAACTTGGCCGACTTGAGCAGCTTGTGCTCCTCGAGCTGTTTTTGCACAAGCCCAAGAGACAGTGCCGAGCCGTAAATGGTCGGAAAGCCAAGATCCGCCAAAACGTAAGGAATCGCCCCGATATGGTCCAAATGCCCGTGCGTGATCAAAATTCCCTTCAAGCGATGCTTGCGCTCCACAAGGTATTGAATGTCCGGAATCACGTAATCCACCCCGAAAAGCTCATCCTCGGGAAACTGGAAGCCCATGTCGATGGCGAGAATATCCTGCTCATACTCCACAACCATGGAGTTCTTCCCAACTTCTTCCAAGCCCCCGATGGGGATACAACGCAAGGTTTTAGGATGCACCCCGGGCCCGCGCGAATTCTTTTGCGGCACCGCGGCCACCACCTCCCTCGGCGAAGCCAGCGGAGCTTTACTTCCGCCCTGGACGGCCTCCCTAAGCCATTCGGACAATTTATCGATTTGTTTCATTGATGACAGCAAAATCAAGTCTTCTTCCCCTCGATTTTTTCTACAGAAAAAGTGTAGCAAAGCCAACCCGCCCGGTCTATCCCAATGGGGCTTGACAAAACGGAGCAAAAGTATTAAAGTAAGCTCCTGTTTTTAATTTAAACTTTCTTCCATGGCACTTATCACCAAGCCCAGAGCCATTATGACCGCTACCGTTCTTGGATTAGTCGGAGCCGCCTACTCTATTGCTATGAAGGATAGTGACGACGAAAGCGAAGCCACCGCCTCCGCACAAACGGAAACATTTCGTCGCGGTGAAGGCGAGTTCTTGCCGCCGCCCGTAAGCGACCAAGTTGCACAGGCTCGCCAAAGAATTTTTGCCGAACAAGGGAAAAAAGGAGACGGGTTCGCTTGGACATCTTGGGGCGCCCCCGAAACCGTCCCCGGAGACTGCAGTGCGGCAAAGATAAAGATTGCCCAAAAAGCATGGGATCTTATGAGTAAAGTGGAAGGAACGAAAGCATCCTTACCGTCGACGTTTTGCTCGCAGAACGGAATTGATTTTAAAGTGAACAGCGACAGGGCACAGGTGCAAGGTTTTCTGGCCGACGAAGCAAGCATCGCCCTTACGCCACGATTTTTTGAATCCCACTGGACTCCTTGCGATCGCGCAACCGTTCTTTACGGACTCGCTCAATGCCAAGAAAGCGGAGAGTGTGACGCCTTCGAATACCACGGAGCCAACTTCTTCCCCGGAGGTGAAGTGGGTCAAAAGGCCGCCGATTTCAACGAACGCTGTGAAGCCCCGAAAGAAGAAGAAAATCTTGTGGGCGGAAGCATTGATCTTGAACCGCACTTTGAACCGGCCCCAACGACCGGCTCAGGAAATTTGTAATAAGCTTAAGCCAATTTCTCCCCCATCTTTTTGCGGAACTCCTCGGGGATGGCACCCAAAAGATAAAGCAGCCCACCGTATACGAGGGCACCGCCTACGGAAAGCACCAAAACATTTAAATTCTGAAGTCCCCACAAGTTGTAGGTGGGGTCTTTTAGAAAGTAAACCCCGGCGCCCATCAGCAGCCCTGCCGCCAAGGTTTTCAAGATCAGCAAGAGGTCGAACTTGAAATGGATATAACGCCGGGCCACCAAGAAAGATAAGGTCAGAATAAAGAGCTCAATAAGCACGCTGGACAAGGCTGCTCCACGGAAACCAAGGCGAGGAATCATAAACCAGTTAATGGCAATGTTGATGAGCGCCGCACTGCCGTTGATCCACAAAAGCTTGTTTTGTTTCCCCACGGCGATGAGCGAATAGTTGAAGGTGCTGTTGAGGAACATAAAAAACATGGCGAGCACCAAAATCTGCAAAGCGTAGTCGGAACCGTAAATTCCTTTATCGAGCTGGCTCAAAAACTCCGGCTGGGTGATAAGAAAAATGATGGGATACGCCAAAAGGTAAAGCCCGAGCGTCATGGGCAGCGCCGTCATAAACAAAAAGCTGAACGCGAGCTGCACGATGCGCTCCGCCTTTTGGCTGCTTTCCTTCAGCGCCCGCGACAAAACGGGGAGCACGCTGTTCATAAAAAAGACAGGGATCACGTTGAGAATTTCCAAAATACGCATCGCGGGGCCGAGGTATCCGAGCTCCTTGGGTCCCTCCATAAACAGCAGCATGAGACTGCTCACGCGAAAATAAACCATGTTGAGTATGAGCGCCGCGCCGTACGGCGCGGCCGTAAGCGCCAGCTCCTTCCAATACTCCGCCGTAAACTGCGGCCGTACTTTTTGCACGTGGAGCACGAAATAAAACGTATACAAAAATGCCACTAAATTCCCCACCACGCCGGCTACCATGAGTTGATTGAACGCCTCCGCGGAAGGCGCCCCCGCATAAAAATAAAAAATCACCGCCGCCATCCATCCCAGCGAAATAAACTTCCCTATCACGAGCCCCCAGGTGGAATGCTGCATCCGAAGATCCACCTGTAAAACGCTGGAAACCGTCCCATGCATGATCGCCAAAAAAACCGAAAACGAAGCCACCGCAATGCCCATGGGGATATACGTTTCCGAATACGCCGGAATCAAAAATCCGGCCACCGTTGCGAGTGCCATCATCACGGCCGCCAAACTCATACGCATCCCCAAAATATTATTCGCAATAAAAACTCTATCCCTTTCTCCTTTGCTCATTTCCCGCACCGCAATTGTAAAAAGGCCCAAGTCCGCCGCAATCCCGAAAAACGCCAAAAACTCATAAACCGCCGTGTACTGCCCGTAGCCCTCCACGCTCAAAAAGTGCGAAATGATCTTCAAAATCACAATCGAAAGGACAGCCATAATGGCACGTCCAAACACCTGCACGGCCGTATTCGATAGGATTTTCTTTGCGGTAGACATTTCGCAAGGTATTCTAGTCGCCGATATGCAAGAAATCAAAGATCGCCTCCGGCTCCTTCAGGACGAAGTCCAAAAATCGCTGGTCCATTTGGACCTTCCTCAAAAGAAATCCCACCTCGCCGCGCTGGACGTGGAAATGGGCGCGACCGACTTTTGGAACGACCAATTGAGCGCTCAAAAAGTTTCCAAGGAAGCGGGTTTTCTTCGCACGACCATCGAAGATTGGGAAAAGCTCGCGCACGACGTAAAAAGCCTTCTTGATCTCACGGAAATGGTGGACACCTCGGACAAAGAAAGCATTACTCAGCTCGACGCGGACACGCGCGAAGCCGAAAAAACCCATAACCGTCTCAACATTGAGCTCTACCTTTCCGGCACCTACGATCAAAATGATGCCGTTCTTTCTTTCCACGCGGGAACCGGCGGCGTGGACGCTCAAGATTTTGCGGAAATGCTGATGCGCATGTACCTTCGCTATTGTGAAACGAAAGGCTGGAAAACCACCCAGCTCGACCTTTCTCCCGCCGAAGAAGCCGGCATCAAAAGCGCTTCCTTCAAAGTGGAAGGCACGCACGTTTATGGTTACCTCAAACATGAACATGGCGTGCATCGCCTCGTTCGCCTTTCTCCGTTTAACGCGAAACACACGCGTGAAACGTCCTTCGCCATGGTGGACGTCACTCCGGACATAGAGCAAGCGGATCTCGAAATTAAAGAAGATGACCTCGAGTGGGAGTTCATTCGCTCCAGCGGAGCCGGCGGCCAAAATGTGAATAAAGTCTCCAGCGCCGTGCGCCTCACCCACAAACCCAGCGGCCTCACCGTGACATGCCAAACGGAACGCAGCCAAATCCAAAATCGTGAAAACGCGCTCCATACCCTCAAATCCAAGCTGCTCGCTCTCCAAGAAAAACATCACCTCGAAACCATGGAGCAGATCACGGGCGACCATGTGCAACACTCCTGGGGCAATCAGATTCGCTCTTATGTCCTTCAGCCTTATCAAATGGTAAAAGACCATCGCACCGACTTTGAAACAAGCCAAGTCGACAAAGTCCTCGACGGCGCCCTTGACGAATTCATCGAAGCCGAGCTAAAAATGAAATCATGAGCATGACCGTAGTCCAAGGCGCCGACAACACAATTCTTCGGACAGTTTCCATGCCCGTGAAAACCATCACGCCCGAATTGCGCTCTTTTGCGCTGGACATGACTAAAACCATGGAGCATGAAAACGGCGTGGGCATCGCCGCGCCCCAGGTTGGACGCAACATCCGCATGGCCATTGTGAAACTCAACCCCGGCGAAAAAAACGAAATCATCTTCCCCATCATCAACCCGGAAATTTTAGAAATATCCGAAGAACTCGACGACGGAGAAGAAGGCTGTCTCAGTCTTCGAGGAATGTGGGGCAAGGTCAGACGCGCTTCGCGCATCCTCTTCCGCTACAAAAACCTCCGAAACCAGGAGCAAACGCTGGAACTCCATGGGTTTAACGCCCGCATCATCCAGCACGAAGTGGATCATCTCGACGGCAAACTCTTCATCGACCGCGCCTACGAGCTTGAAGAAAAGAAAAAATCTCGCTAAAGTGAGCGAGAATTTTAATTCTCACCCACGTCTATGACAGACCTCAACCTGAGCAGTGTAAGCACCTCTACGGGAGGCGTCCGAATTAAAAAATCCCAAAGTCTGGCCGGAACCGTCATAGGCGTTTTTGTGGGAGTCGGATTGATTCTGGCCGCCCCCGTTGTTTTGTGGTTGGCCGAAAGCCAACACACCGCCAAAGATTTTGCCGGCGCCACGCCCGTTGAAATCGATGCCGCCGCCGACGGCTACGTGACCTTCACGGGCACGCCGGAAGTGGCCGCTCCCCTGGCCTGTGTGGAAAATGAGCAAAGCTGCCTCTACTACCGTGAAGAAAACCAAGAACTCATCACCAAACAAGAAGAACAATGTGGAGACGTTTCCGACGACGCTCGCATCATTGAATCCACCGTTTTGGAATGTGATGAAGATGGAAACTGTAAGCAATGCTACCTCGTGGAACGCGACGTTTGGGAAACGCAAAACAGCACCGAAGAATTTGCCACCGTCACAGTGGGCGCCTATGAAGTCACCTTTTCGTCGCTTGCCGTAATGCTCGGCCTTGAGGAAAAAATCGTTGATCAAACCGAAACCACGCGTGACGTTTGGACCATTTTCCCCCTTCCGGATCAGCTCACGGTTGCCGGAGACGCTTCCGGCGGGAAAATCAGCTCCGCGCAAAAAACTTTCGTACTTTCTCCTTACGATCAAGCGCAAACTTTGCTTGAACTTCAAGCCCGCGACTCCACTCGCGCCTGGGGACTTCGCATCGCCGCGTTCTTCATGCTCTTTATTGGATTCGGCAGCATTCTCGGCCCGCTCCGCTACTTCTCTCATCTCATGCGAAAACTGCCCCTCGTCGGACCCTTCATTAAAGAAGCCACCGGCCTCATCGTGGGAGGTGTCTCTCTGCTCTTAGCCATCATC
>Ga0155735_142_pt1 | contig 11820 bp, 14 predicted proteins | sample RifCSPlowO2_01_FD_107389 | JGI IMG/M metagenome (GOLD analysis project Ga0155735, IMG submission 107389) | Candidatus Peregrinibacteria bacterium RIFCSPLOWO2_01_FULL_48_20 | reverse complement strand
TCACTTTTTTAACCGCTTTGCATTCCTCCAAAAACTTCACGCAGTCCTCCGCACGCCTCCGCGCCTTCGCGTAAGGAACGCGCTCTTGCAGATGCGTCATTTGTTTCACAGCTTCCAAAATTCCGGCCTGACTTTTTTCGCCCATTCCGGGCAGTCCCGCCAGCGCTCCGCTTTCCGCCGCCGCCAAAAGTTGATCGAGTGAGCGAATGTCGAGCTGCTCCATAAATAACTTCACTTTTTTGGGGCCGATTCCCCGAATGCGCAAAATATTTAAGATTCCCGAGCCGAGTTTTTTCAGCAGTCGCGTGTGCATCTCGCACGAACCCGTCTCCAAAATCTCGACTATTTTAGCGTGCAGATCCAGTCCGATTCCGGGAAGTTTCTCAATGGATTGATCATTTCGCAGGTGCATATCCTCGAGATCCTCGCCCAAACTGCGAACCATTTCCGCCGCGCGTTGGTACGCACGCACTCGAAAAACATTCTCCCCGAGCACTTCGAGCATTTCGGAAATTTCCGTGAAAATTTGTATGACTTTAGGATTCATTTTCACCAGAAATACCAAACTCCGGCACCGATAAAACTCAGCACGAGAAGAATGGGAAGAATGACTTTAACAAATACAGCCATGGTTGTAGTTTATAGTGGCCTTATGAAGATTGCAATTATTGGCGGGGGAGCGGCCGGGATGATGGCCACCGCGTGCGCAGCATGCGGCATTAAAAGAGCGGAAGTTTCTCCGGAAATTTTTCTCATCGAAAAAAACACGGCCCTCGGCCAAAAAGTGCTCATTTCGGGCGGCGGCCGCTGCAACGTCACGACCGGTTTTTCCGATCTTCGTCTGATTGCGGACCGTTACCCGCGCGGAGGAAAGTTCTTGCTTTCCAGTCTTCACGATTTCCCTCCCGATGCCGTAAAAAAATGGTTCGAAGACCATGGCGTTCCTCTAAAAACGGAGGCGGACCTTCGCGTTTTCCCAAAATCGGATTCGGGGAAAGACGTGCTTGCCGCTTTCGAGCATGTGTTCAAAGAAAATTCCACCCAAGTCCTTCTTGGGTACGACGTGGCTCAAGTCAATAAAGTCGGCCGGAGCTTCCAAATCCATTTTAAAAATCATCCGCCTCTCACGGTGGACAAAGTTATTCTCACTACCGGCGGCCAAGCCTACCGTCATACGGGCTCAACGGGAGATGGTTACACCTTTGCGGAAAGTCTCGGACACACCGTAACCAAGCTCGCGCCGAGTTTGAATTCCTTCATCACGCAAGAAAAGTGGCCGCACACTTTGGCGGGCGTTTCGCTCCCCATGGTTACCTTGAAAGTACGCAAACGTAGTTTGCGCCCTACAGAAAAGAAAAAATTTGAGTACTCCGGTCCCATTCTTTTTACCCATCGCGGACTCACGGGTCCCGCCGTTTTCGCCCTTTCTTCTTTTATCGCTTTTGAGACTTACGATCCTCAGCATCCGCTCACACTCACGGTTGATTTATTTCCCAATCTCCCTCATGCCGAACTCGAACGAGAACTGGAAAAAGAAATGAAACAAAATCCAAAAAAATTATTCCGAAATACACTCAATCTTCCAAAGTCACTGGCCTTGGAACTGTGCGTACAATTCCAAATCGATTCTGAAAAAACAAACAACGAACTCTCAAAAAAAGAGTTCACAAAAATTGTCGAAAAGTTAAAAAATCTCCCTTTCACTTTGATCGGACGCGCCGCGGGCGACGAATTTGTAACGGCGGGCGGAGTGGAACTTTCCGAAATCGACCCCAAGACTTTGGAATCCAAACTTTGTCCGGGCCTTTATTTCGCCGGAGAAATTCTCAACATCGATGGCTTCACCGGCGGCTACAACCTCCAAGCCGCATGGTGCACCGGCCGCAGAGCGGGACTCAGTGCTAGTACGAGACCATCAGGGACGAAAAGTTGAAATGAGCATCCCCGCTGCCGGCAGTTGGACCATCACCATAAAGTTCGCCAGGTCCCTGCGGTCCCGCATAAGGGCCGAAGTCGCCTCCGGGAAAATTCTCAACTGGGCCCGCCGCTTCATGAACATAATCGGGTCCCAACGGGCCTTCATATACATGCGCCACTTCGTTGTGAGAAGTGCCGACAATGCCATCTACTGCAGAACTCGCCGAAACGGGAGCCTCTCCACGCATATTGCCACGGACTCTGGCTTCCCAGTCCAAATCGAAATTATTGCTTCCCGGGTAAATCGGATCTCCTAACATAGGCATACTCTACCACTCACCGAATTGAATTGGTATTTGTATCTTGCCCCAAGAGTGTTAGTATTTTCGCGAATTCATGCCATGGCCAAAAAATCGTTCAATAATCGTCTCAATCACAAGCTCAATTCGAGTTTACATCACGTTTTGAAATACACGAAAAAATTCACGCCCGATCTTCATCGAAAAATTGAAAAAATAAAGCGCGAAGAAGTCAAAGGTTTCAAGGCGAAGATGGATCGGGATCGCACATTTACAGACAGGATTGCGGACCAGATCACGCGCAGATTCGGTTCCACCGTTTTCTTCATCTTTAATCTTCTTTTCTTTACGATTTGGATTGCTTGGAACAATGCTTGGATTCCAGGCGCAGCAGTTTTCGATCCTTATCCTTTCGGCATGCTCACCATGGTGGTTTCGCTGGAGGCCATTTTCTTATCGATTTTTGTTTTGATCAGTCAGAATCGCGCAGCAAAAGTGGCCGATCTGCGCGAAGAGCTCGATCTTCAACTCAACATTCAATCGGAAGAAGAAATCACAAAGGTGCTGGTGCTTGTGGATGAAATTCACGACCATTTGGGACTTTCTCCGGAAGATGACGAAGACCTTGCACGCATGAAGCAAAAAACCGATCTCGTCGCGCTGGAAAAACTCATTTCGAAAGAAATGGACGACGCGGAGTAACACACCGCTAAGCGGGGCTTAAAAGTAAAGTGGCGAAACCTAAATTCTATGAAAAAAAATCTCAGTTGCACAATTCACTCCACTTTTATCACGCAATTTAAAGTTTCGGTGATCGGGTGCGGGAATGTGGGAGCGACGACGGCCTATGCCATGCTGATTGACGGAACGCCCACCGAACTTGTGCTCATCGATCGCAAGAAAGAAAAGGCGGAAGGACTTTCGCTGGATTTTGAACACTCCCTGCCTTTTTACGATTACACCAAAATCACCGCCACGGACGATGTAAGCGCCGTGAAAAATTCTCAGCTCATCGTGGTGACGGCGGGCGCTCGCCAGGCGGAAGGGGAGACCCGCCTCGACCTCATCAAAAAAAACAGTGCCATTTTCCGTGACCTCATTCCAAAACTCGCCCGGCTCGCGCCCAAGGCCATACTTCTCATTGTTTCCAACCCCGTGGACGTTCTCACTTTTGAAGCACAAGAACTTTCCGGTTTCCCGCACGGCCGCGTTTTTGGAACTGGCACATGGCTCGACACCGCACGCCTGCGTTTTCATATTTCGGAGCGACTGTGCCTCAGTTCACAAAGCATCGAAGCCTATATTTTGGGTGAACACGGCGACTCCTCTTTTCCCGTGTGGAGCAGCGCCAACGTTGCGGGAAAACCTCTCTCCGACTTTCCAGGTTTTAATAAAACAGTCGCCAAAGAATGTTTTAACGACACGAAAAACGCCGCTTACCGCATCATCCACGACCTCGGCTACACGTGTTATTCAATCGCCACCGTCATCCGCAACATTATGACGCACATTTTCCAACACTCCAAAATTGTGGTCCCGCTTTCCGTCCGGCTTGAAAATTACTACGGTCACAAAGATGTGGCGCTCAGCGTTCCTTGCGTGCTCGATTCCTCCGGCGTTTCCGAAGTCCTTAAAATCCCGCTCGACCGCACCGAGCAAGCCGCCCTCAAGAACTCCGTTAAAACCTTGAAGCAGTTCATCAGCCGTTGACATCCGTCAAAAACAATGCTTTTATATCGCGTATGCCTGATATTTACACTTTTGATTCGCTGGGACTTCATCCGAGATTGCTCACTGCTCTCAAACGCTTGAACTTCACCACGCCGACACCCATCCAACACCAAGCCATTCCTTTGGCCATTACGGGGAGTGACATGATTGGAATTGCTCAAACCGGTACGGGAAAAACTTTGGCTTTTGGACTTCCCATGCTTCAAAGGCTCGCCGGTTCCAATCATCAAGGGCTCATTTTGGTTCCCACGCGCGAACTCGCCATGCAAGTGGAGGAAGGACTTTTAAAAGTCGCCGGCCCCCTTGGATTGCGAACGGCTCTTCTCATTGGCGGAGCTTCCATGTGGGAGCAAAAACGAAAGTTACGTACCAAACTCAATATTATTGTGGCCACGCCGGGACGCTTGATCGATCACCTCAAACAGAAAACCCTTCAACTCGGCCACGTTAAAATTTTGGTTCTCGACGAAGCCGACCGCATGCTCGACATGGGTTTTGAACCGCAAATTCGTGAGATTTTGAAAGGTGTTCCCACCGAACGCCAAACCATGATGTTCTCCGCCACCATGCCGCATGAACTCGTAAGCATCGCGCATTCGTACATGAAAATGCCACTCCGCATTGAAGTGGCGCCCGCCGGAACGCCCACCGAACTCGTGGAGCAAGCTTTCGTGGTCATGGAAAAAGATGCAAAGATGAAAGAACTGCGCGAGCTCCTCACCACATTCAAAGAGACGGTTCTCGTTTTCACACGCACCAAACACGGAGCCGGCAAAGTCACTCGTGCCCTGCGTGACAACGGCTTCACCGCCGCCGAAATCCACTCCGACCGCTCGCTCGGTCAACGCAAAGCCGCCCTCGAAGGATTCAAAAAAGGAACATACCGCATTCTTGTGGCCACCGACATCGCCGCTCGCGGAATCGACGTCAAAGAAATCGGCATGGTCCTCAACTACGATTTGCCGGACAACCCCGATGACTACGTCCACCGCATCGGACGAACGGGACGCGCCGGTCATGAAGGCCTCGCCGTGTCATTCGCCACGCCCGATCAAAAACGCGACCTCGAACTCATCGAACGTATCGTCCGAAAGCCGCTCACGGTTCATCACCGAGTGCCTTTTGAACACCGATCAGCTCGACCTCAAAGAGCAGGGTCGCACCGCCGGGGATCACCCCGGGCAGCCCATTCTCACCGTAGGCCATATCGGAGGGGATAGTGAGTTTGCGTAGGCCGCCCACTTTCATACCGGCCACGCCTTCCTCCCATCCTTCAATCACTTCGCCCGCCCCGAGCGTAAACTCAAAAGTCTGTCCTCGGTCTCTTGAGCTGTCGAACTTCGTGCCATCGGTCAGCATCCCCACGTAATGAACTTCCACCGTATCACCCGCTTCGGCCACTTCACCGCTTCCCACCTCCAAATCTTCAATTTCCAAAGTGTTCACAGTTTTCGTAGTGCCGCAAGAAGTTAAAAGTAAAACAGAACCGAGCAAAGTAAGAAATTTTCGCATAAGATTTTTTTTAAAGCCCGGTCATTTTAATGATAAACGCCGGAAGATTCCATCCTTTTTTCTTGAAATTTCAAAAGCTTCAGTAAAGCTCAATCAAATCCGTGGAACAAGTGGCAACCGTTTCATCGGAGTTTTCACTGGAGAACTCACAATCTTCAATGGTCCTTACTTCACCCTCACTGTCCATGTGGAAAAGTTTATAAGATGAGAAAGGTCCGTCTCCACCACCACATGTGTAAAGCAGACCGTCGAGTTCGCCCACAATTCTGCACAATCCGATGTCGCCCGTGCCACGATTATACTGGTAACTGAGCACGAGCTCGTCTTGGCTAAATTGCCCGATCACATTGTTGTAATCCCCGGCATAACCATACAAAACGAAGGAAAGAGAATCTTCCGCGCAGAGTGAAAAGACCTCTGCAGTTTCTAATAGCCCGCTGAATTCCGGATTCGCAAAAAGGGCTGGAACATCTCTCAATTTATATTCGGGAACATCTTCGAAGGTTTTCAAAACTTGTCCCACTGTAAAGTCCTCTTGCCCGTAAGCCGTTAAACAGGCGCCATCGAGTGAAACGCTACTCTCTTGAACCGGCGTGCACGCCGCAAGAAGCAAAACAAGAACAAACGCAGATACGAGATATTTCTTCATAAGAAAAATTAAGGTTATAGACCTATAATACCCTGAAAGTAATTTTATTACAGGTTTTTATGGACGAGTGCTCTTTTTCGTATTACCATGCCGTCTTCCTTTATTTTCTTACCATGACTGCTTCACACGAAACTTTCCTTAAAAACCTAAACCCGAATCTTCCCGAAGACGATTATCTGTACCATTTGGGAATCGGAAAGGGGATGAAGGGTCTTTGTGAGACTTTTGGAAATGTGGTTCATGTGGCCATGATGGGAAGCGGTCCGCGAGCCTTTCGTTTCGCGGAGGAATTGGCTCGCGGCACGGGTGGAAAACCGGTCTCAATGAGCAGTGAACCCAATCAAGATTTTGATTTAATGTCCGCCTTAAACGAAGAGTTCCAAGCGGTGGAAACAGGCCAAAAAGACTTGCCCGATTCCATGACGGACGTTCAAAACTGGTTTGCTCGGGAAGCGGATCTTCCAGAGACCATAGGGAAAACAGAACGTTTCTGGATGTTCAAAGTGGATACTCCGGCCGGAGGAGTAATCTCTGTGAATCATCATATGGGAATGCCCACGCATGCCATTTTACTCCATGAAGTTACAAAACTGCTCCACCACGCGGGTGCGGATCGAGTGGAACGACCTTTTGAATATTCGCGATTGGGAACTTCCGGAGGCTTGGGGATTGAGGGAGGAGACATTGTCGTTGCTAATCGAGGTTTGGAGGCCAGCGGTAAGCCGCGTTATCGAATACATGTTTTAGGCGAAGAAGTTGAACTGCCCACCGAATTTGATCCCGAGCTGGCGGAAAGAATTTTTGATTGCCGCGATGCGGTGGAAGCCACGGTCGTGAGAGGGGACACGGTTTCTTGTGATGATTTTTATACGGAACAGGCCCGTTTGGATGGAGCTTTTTGCATGGTTGCCGGTGAAGCGGAAAAAATAAAATTCTTAAAAAAACTACACGCGAACGGAGCGCGAAACATGGAGATGGAAGCCTCCGCTTTTGCAGCTTTCTGCAAGCACATGGGCATTCCCGCTGCTTGTGTGGGAGTGGCTTTGCTCAACCGTTTAAACGGCGATCAAGTAAAGGCCAGTGGAGAACAACTGGCTAAATACAGCGACGGTCCGCAACAACTCCTCATTGAGTACATTAAGCGTCAAGCTTGCGCGCGCAATAATTGAGAGTAGTCTTGGCTCGTGAAAATCCTCGCCAAAATTTTCATTCAAGTCGTTTTTCTCCCCATTTTTTTGGTGGCCCTTTTTCTCGGGACTTTTGTGTTTCATTTGCTCGATAAAACTTTCTTGTTCGAAGCCTTTGAGTCTCATCAAATTTATGAGAATTTGCCCAAGGCGCTCGCCGCCGCTTTGCCGAGCGACCCAACGCTTTCCGAAGAAGAAAAAGCAGGCTTCGCCTCTATTTTGGAAGGCATTACCCCGGAACTTGTGCGAAACATTGTGGAAAACAATGTGGAACAAATGCTCGACTACATGCACGGGGAAACCGCGGACATGGTTTTCACACTTCCCGTCGTGGAATTGGGAATTGTCGGAATGACTGAAGACATTCGGTGGTCGCTTAAGGAAGATGCCACTCCCGATTTCCGCCAACAAGTCCAAGTCCTGAACGGCTCCATAAAAATTCTTGAAAAACTCGTCTGGGGGCTAGTCATCGTCCTTGTCGTTTTATTCGCACTTTATGCGGTACTTTCCAGACCAAAAATACTCCGCGGCCTTTCCCAACTCCTTTTTCCGGTTGGCGGCATAACCCTCCTCCTCGCTCTTTTTGAGTTTATAATCCTTTCTCAGCTGGCCACGGCGGACACCCTCGGTCGCGAACCGGCCGAAATTCTCCTTTTCCAAATGGTGGGCGCGCTTCTTCCCGGCATTTTTTCTTTTTGGCTGAAACTCGGTCTCGCTTTATTTGTGAGCGCCGTCCTCATTCAAATTATCGTGCGCGTACCTTTCAAAAAACGAATATGAAATGGTTGAGATCACTATGTTTCGCCCTCAACGTTGTACTCCCCATGGCGGTTTTGGCCGTGGCGGTGCTTTTATGGGGACAATCGAGTGTACTCAAGGGTTGGATTCTTTTGGGAGCGATTCCGTTCACGGCGGTCTATTGGGGAATTTTATTCTTGAACTTTGCACCCAAAAATAAAAAGGACATTTTAAAACTGTTTATCCCTTTCTTGCTCGCAAGCACACTGATGCTTCTCACTCGCAAAGGGGAAGGGCTATTCGAAAACTGGGTCTTGGAAGCCTCCGTCATTTTCACGGCGCTCAATTTCTGTTTTCTGGTGGGACTCATCCACTTGTTTTTCACACACACTCGCAGACAAATGGCGGGCCGCTTCTTTTTTATCCTTCTGTTCGTAGCGGCCATGGGAATCCCTTCCTATTTTTTTATATCGACCGAACTTTCCTTGCATCCCGAAAACCGTGAATGGATCACTTTTTTGTATGGCATCCAAATCTTATTCTCCATCCAAAGCTTCTATCCAAAATTGGTGAAATTGTACGTGGAGAACAAGCTATAAAAATCTTTTTGCTAACTTAATTGGGAGTTTATTCATATTGTTTAAAATCAACGGTTCTAAAAATTTGAAGTGCCAAGGCAAGCTCTTCTTCATTTAAATTGTCCCCAAGCATTTCAAAGTTCTCCTGATTCAAAATACACACATCTTCAGTACAAGGCTCAATGCCTTTTGGATTGGCTATAAACAATACCGTTGGCTTCCCTGAGCTTGCTTCATTCGGAACATAAATCTTGGCTTCAAGTCCATCGATAGTTTCTTCCGTAACCGTATAAGCGGAGGGATCTTCAAAGTATACGGAGTTGTTCGTAAAGTCTCCCGTATACCATCCGTAATCAAAACGTAAAATCATTTCACCATCGGAAAATTTCCCAACTATGGAATCAGTCCCCATCTCTTGAGTGAATTCCCAGTCTGAAGGTGCGAAGATGGTAAAATCACCCGCATCAAGTATTTCCCGGTTAGCATCTACGCCATCGTTTACATCCGTTTGCGCTGCGCACCCGGTAAGGACTAAAAGAATGATTGAAGAGAAAAGTTTTTTCATAGTCTTCAAGTTATGAATGGCTGGCCACTCGGGTCTAGTACCCTTGGGACTGTCTCATCCTAGCGGTTCTTGCCGTGAGACAACGATTAGCTCAACTTTGTAAGAACGGATACAAGAATCTATCATCCTTAATACCACCTTCTGCTAGTTTGATAATCCCAGATCGCCATTCAAGAAGCTCAGCGATGTTACGACGAGTGAATCGGCCTTGACTATACAATTCTTGGACATCAGATGTTAAAGGCAGGCCTTGAAGACCCCGATCTCGTCCTTCAAATTTTTTAGCTAGTTCTGGACTAAGAGGATCACGTGAGGTAGAGGCACTTTCATTTTCATCAGAGAACATACAGTGATGGGTTAAGATAAACCCAATGCTACTCTTTGGCTTGCTGCAGCGCAAGTTAAAGCATTTGGCTGACCACTCGGGTCTAGTACCCTTTGTCGAGACAAGGGCTAAGTAGGTAAACATTGCCAGACGGTTCCCAGTTCTCAGTTTCTTCATTGTAACTCCAGGTGACCTCAAAAGACTCGGTTTTGCCCGAACAAGAAACTTCCATAGAAATCAGATAAGACTGTGAATTCGTACTTTTTTCGAAACTGAGTACATTGAAGTCTCCGTAACCCGCATGGTCAAAATAATATTGAGTTCTACTTTCCAATTCGCTCTGAAGCGCATTCGTATTCGACGAACATCCAAAAGAGAAGATAAATGGAAGAGTGAATAGAAGGAATTTTACGGGCATGTTGAGAGTTGAGGGCTAGAAAGAAAACATCAATGCAACATACCAAAGAAGTAGCACATCAATGACGACATAAAGAATCAAGAAAAGAACAGTAACCACTCGATATCTAAATAGGCAAGTAAATGCAGAAAATAGAGTTGGCGCGACAATCGCAAAAAAACAAATAGCAACGTAACGGGGTACTACATCCATGAAACTTAACAAGCTTAAAAAAAGAGGAATGCCTCCTGTTACTGAAAGTTTAAAAACAAGAAAAATAAGTAAGGATAGCAGCCCATATAAAAACCCGGCTACAATCACATGTTTATCTTTTAAAACATACTTTTTAGAGAGAGGTTTCATGATGTTAACATGAAAGATATCGGATGGCTGGGGGTGAGGGATTCGAACCCCCGAATGGCGGGACCAAAACCCGCTGCCTTACCACTTGGCTAACCCCCATACTGGGAACAGGATGAAATCCTAGTTCACAGCCTTTGAAAAGGCCGCAGGAAATCTAATCAATCCCCCTGCTAAAGTCAATCAACAAGCGAACTAAATTAAAGCCCCATGGCCGCTTGAATCTCTTTAATTTGAGCTTCCAGAAGTTTTTGAATTTTGTCCAAATATTCTTCGGGGAGGGTGTCGAGAGGCACTTCCTCGAGAGAGAGGTAACGCAGAGGATCGGTGCGCACGCCGTCTTGCCAAACTTCAAAGTGGAGGTGGGGACCGGTGGTTCGTACGCCGGCGCCAATCGATTTTGGAGAGCCGCCCGTGAAACCGATCGCTTGACCGCGCGTAACGTAGTCACCCACGGAAACGGCGGTGGCGGAAATGTGTCCGTAAAGCGTCATTACGCCTTTGCGATGAGCGATCAAAATGTAGGCGTATTTGGTGGAAGTGGGATCGAAAACCACATTTTGGACAACCCCGTCGGCGGGTGAAAAAATGGTGGTTCCGCTGTTTGCGCGAATGTCGAGCGCGTAGTGATCCACGCCGAAGGCGGCCACATAACCCGAATCGTTAAAGAAAGCGGTGAGCCCTTTGCCCGGAGAAACGGGCCAGTCGAGTTCCAAAAAGTCCGCGGCTTCCTCGGCATTAAAATTCTCAAGCATTTCTTGCTCGATTTTTTCAATCAGCATTTTTTGATCTTCCGAAAGCAAGCCCGTCGATCCCGCCAACTTTTCTTCCATCATTTTCACATTCTTTTCGTAGATTTTGATTTCGTTCAAAAGCTCGTCTTCACGCTCGTCGGCGGATTCAAGCATGGCCTCCAAAACGGCGCGTTCGCCCATCATTTCATCCAGCAGTTCTTCTTGCGCAAGGCGTTCACCTTCCAGCCGAGTCAATTCATCGGCCAAGCGCACATCCAAGGCTTCGAGTTCTTCCTTTTTGATTCGGAGCTCGCCCCACTTGTACGAAAGGTCGGTGGAAAGGGTGACCATTTTATTGATTTGGCTTTGATTTTCAGCCTCGATCAAATCGAGATAAGTGATTTTTTGCAGCGTTTCCGAAACGGAACCGGGACTGGCAAGAACCTTCACGGGATTCACACCTTCGTCATCAAAATAAATGTCCCTCTTCACATAAAGCAGGGTCATGAGTTCGCCCACAAGAACTTTTTGATCTTCCAATTGAAGCTCCAAAATTTGGATATCCTCTTCCAGAGCCTCCACCTCCATACTCTTGCGTTCTTTTTGCGATTTCACGTCGAGAATTTGCTTGTTCGCATCCGTAATTTGATCGTCCAAATTGGCGATCACCATTTCCAAATTGGTGATGGCTTCATCAAGATCGAGAATACTTTCCTTCGCGCTTTCCACGTTTTCTTGAAGCAGCGTGAATCGATACTGAATTTGTGCAAGTTTTTGCTTGAATTGGAGCAGCAGACTGCTTTGCTGAACCACTTCCGTGAGCACACT
>Ga0155735_126_pt1 | contig 12167 bp, 9 predicted proteins | sample RifCSPlowO2_01_FD_107389 | JGI IMG/M metagenome (GOLD analysis project Ga0155735, IMG submission 107389) | Candidatus Peregrinibacteria bacterium RIFCSPLOWO2_01_FULL_48_20 | reverse complement strand
GCTTGTTTCAGCGCCACCAAAATTCCAAAGTCGCCGCAACCCGGGCACCAGTTACACTTGGATCCGGTGTCCAAGTCCGTAAGTTTTTCCAACATTTTTAAGGGCTTGCTCATAGAGATTTAATTTTATCAAGAATTTCCGCCGGATGGAACGGACGACCATCATAGCGAAGGAAACGATTTTCAATAAGAATACCGGTTTTTTCGCGAATCACTCCACCCATTTGGGCCTCGGAGTTCGTTTCAATCAGCAAGGTTTTTTTCGCCGCATTCAAAATCTTCACCACCCCCTCACTTGCGAAAGGCAAAGCTGTTTTGATCTGTAAGAAATTCACTTTTAGCCCCCCCTCGTTCGCCACTTCCAAGGCCTCTAAAATGGGACCTTTGGTGGATCCCCAAGAAATTAGCGTGAGCTCACTGTCCGCCGGTCCATGCAACTCAAACATTTCAAAATCACTCAGCGATTCCTTTTGTAATGTCACCAATTTTTTAGCTCGTTTATCCACCATTTTTATTCGATTCTCACCGCCTTCGTCAAGATCGCCATACTCTTGATGTTCATCGGTTGAAACGGCATAAATCGTGTTCGGAAAACCCGGCAGGGCACGCCGCGAAACTCCACTTTCCGTGAATTCAAAGCGCTTATACTCTCCCGATTTCATGGCCAGAGCCGCTTCCATCGTCATGAGTGCCCCGCGATCCACTTTGTAGGCCACGTTAAACGGTTCCACCGACTGCACGGATTCTCCCAAATATTTATCCGTCAAAACAAAACAAATCATTTGATATTTTTCCGCCAAATTGAAAGCCTTGAGTGTCATTTCAAAAGCCTCGTTCATATCCCCAGGCAGAAAAATAACGCGAGGAAATTCGCCTTGCGAGGCGTGCATCACAAAACGCAAATCCGCTTGATCTGTCCACGTGGGAAGTCCCGTTGAAGGTCCCGGTCGCATGCCTTCCACAACGACAAGCGGCGTTTCCGTTATGCCCGCCATCCCCAGCGCTTCGGACATCAGCGAAAATCCGCCTCCGGAAGTGGCCGTCATCGCTCGCACTCCCATGTGCGCCGCTCCAATCGCCATGTTGATTGCGGCAATTTCATCTTCCGAATGTTTCATCACAATGTTGTGCTTCACTCCATACTTCGCAATGATCTGCATGATGGACGTGACCGGCGTCATGGGGTAGGCGGCCATAAATTTCACGCCCGCTTTTAAGGCGCCGAGCGCAATCGCTTCGTTTCCGGAAATCACCATGCGCTTTGGAGCTCCCGCCACCGCCGTAATCGACTTTGCAAAGGTGCTTTTAAAGTTTTCCTCCGCATAATCGAACCCGGCTTTTGCTACTTTTATGTTGTACTCCACCACGTCCGCGCCCTTTCGCTCAAATGTTGTCTGCAGTACATCTTCCACGGGTTCAAATCCGAGCCCGATCACCGAAAAACACGCGCCCAAAGCCACGGTGTTTCGCATCACTCGTTCCGCGCCCAAGTCCTTGGTGATTTTTGCAAGCGGCACCGAAAACAAAGTCACCCCGTCAGCGTCCACCGCCACACTTTCTCCATCATAAATAATCACGCCACCATCGGCCATTTCATCCTTGTGCAAATCAATCGTTTCTTTGTTGAGCGCGAGCATCACATCGATTTTATCACTGTGCGCATACACTTTTTCCTTTGCCACGCGCACCATCGCCGTGTTGTGCCCGCCACGAATGAGCGAAGGGTATTCCACATATCCAAAAACATTCAACCCTCCGCGCGAGCACGCACGAGCGAACATTTGCCCCATGGTGGTGATCCCGTATCCGGCTTCACCGCCCACCAGCCACGTCAATGGTTCATACACGCTTTTCATATAATTTGCTTATTATCGCCGATTTGGATCAAGTGTATCACATTCACGGGGCAGGCCTCCGCCGCATCCAGATTGCATTGAAAATCTTCCTCCGAAATCTCCATCTCTTCCAATCCGTCTTCGCCCATTTTTGAACCGATCACATCCGACTTTCCATCCAAATCGCTCATCTCCCAAAACTTCGGTGCAATACTCGCACACGCCGAGCATCCGATGCAGTTTGGCCTGTCATGTCGAATACGATATTTTGAGTCTTGGGAAATCACCCGCCCAGCTTACCCGTTCTCTCTTTACAGATCAACCGTATTGCCTCCGGATACGCTTTTTTCTCGAGCGCCTGGACTTTTACTTTTAAAGTTTCAGGCGTGTCGTCCGGTGCCACCGCCACTTTCTCCTGCAAAATCATCGCCCCGCTATCCACACCGTAATCCACATAGTGAACCGTCATCCCAGTTTCTTTTTCATGATTTTTCAAAACTTCTTCGTGCACTTTCATTCCATACCACCCATGTCCTCCATATTTGGGCAAAAGCGCAGGATGCACATTGATGATGTGCCTTGGAAACTCCCTCACAAAAACCGGCGTCAAAACTTTCATATATCCGATCAAACACACCAAATCCACTTCCGCTTCTTTCATCAAACTCACCAACTCCAAATCATAGTCTTCTTTGGATTTTCCCTTTGGATTCACAAACTCCGCCCTTAAACCACGAGCATCGGCCTTCCCTAAAACCGGTGCGCCCTCCACATTGGAAAGCACAATCACCACTTCAATTCCGGGCATTTTGCCCTCGTCGATTTCTTTATAAATGGCATCGAGATCGGTGCCATTTCCGGAAGCGAGAATGCCGAGTTTAAAGATCATTTCGAGCAAGGATTAGTGCCAATATTAAGCAGCCCCATTTTTTCCGCCACGCGTTGACCGGTGGGAGTAACCGCGAGGCCGCCCAAAGCTGTTTCACGGATTTTAGGATTCATCATGTCGCCCACTTCACGCATGGCGCGCACCACTTCATCGAAGGGCACAAAACTTTCCACGCCCATGCAGGCCATATCGCTGGCCGCCATACTAAACACAGCCCCGATTCCGTTCCGTTTGATGCATGGCACTTCCACAAGTCCGCCGATGGGATCGCACGCCAAACCGATCATGTTTTTAAGAGCGAGCGAAGACGCGTGCAAAGAAGTTTCCGGACTGTAACCTCGCACTTCGGTAAGCGCGGCCGCGGCCATGGCCGTGGCGCTTCCCACCTCGGCTTGGCAGCCTCCGGCCGCGCCCGAAAGCGTAGCCGTATTCGCAATAATCACTCCAATGGCCGAGGCAGTGAGCATCATCTCCAACATTTGTTCTTCTTTGAGTTTCAGTTTGTGCTTCGCTCCAAAAATCACCCCCGGCAAAACTCCCGCAGCGCCAGCCGTGGGGAAGGCCAAAATCACTCCCATTCGCGCATTGTTTTCTCCCGTTGCAACCGCTCCGAGCATCGCTCTTGTCGCCGCCTCATTTAATAGCAATTTTTTGTCCCATTTCTTAAAATCCCGCACCGCTTTGGCAAGCAAGGGAGTGGACTTTCCCACCATCCCGCTCGGCGACATTTCCGGATTTTTTACGGCGGCATCAATACTGTCAAAAATCACTTTCAGCCGGTCTCCAAGCATTTTTAAAACTTCTTTTTTTGATTTTTTCGAAAGCTGCAATTCATAGTTCAGCATCACTTCCCAAATCGACATTTTGTGATTGTGGCAATGTTCGAGCAGTTCTTTCGCGTTGTGAAAAATATAATTCTTCGTCATTGCGCAAGCTTGTTAAGAGTACGTACAAATAAAATTCCATCCTCACTTTCGAGGTCAAGAATCTCTTTGAGAGTAAGAGCCTTTTCAATGCTGAGCACACTTAAAACTTTATTTTCCAGAGCCAAATAACAACTCTGCATGTTCACGATTCGAATGCCTTTATTTCCCAAAAACCCCGTAATTTTAGCCAGCATTCCAGGAAGGTTTTCATTCTGAACCACCAGCGTAAAATATTGTTCCGCGCTGTTTCCAGTAAGATGCACATCAAACCCGTTGATTTGAATAATGATCACATTCCCACCCCCGATCGACGAACCCACAATGGTCATGGATCGTTTCTTGTTCTCCAAAGTGATTCGAACGCTGTTGGGATGATACCCGCTCCCCAAATTTCCGGGTTCAAACGCGTACTTAATTTTTTTTTCTTTAGCAACTTCAAATGCTTCCTTAATACGTCCGTCATTGGGAGCAAACTTCATTATTCCCCCTAAAAGAGCCCGATCCGTAGCATGCCCTTTATAAACTTCTCCAAAAGATCCGTGAAGAAGGAAATGAGCTTTGGTAGGGGTGGAATCAAAAATAGCCCGAGCAAACTGGCCAATCTTCGCCGCACCCGCGGTATGCGAGCTCGATGGACCCACCATGATGGGACCCGCGATATCGAAGAGAGAAAATGTACTCATCGGCGCCTGTAAGGCACTGGGAGTATGCACTAAAACAATTTTCTTTGCAAGAATGTCCTTACAAGTCATCAGAAGCAAAAATACTACCTTGAAACAATTTTGTGTTCACGTCCACCGCAGAAACTTGATAAGCAAGAAGCCTTTGCGTATATTGATATGAAACGCTGAAAACGGCACCAACGGGACACGACGGCGCCAAACAAAAACACAACGTTTCCATCGCTCCTTCAAAACCAGAAACAAAAACAAAAAGAAATTTCACCTTAAACGGCTCTACTTTATGATGGTGGTTCTGACAGGATCACCCTTGAGAGGCAGACTCTCACTATCGTTCTGTGGGTTACGCTTTTCACTCCCTGCTTCGGCACAGTGACTTAATCCACGCCAAGGACAGCCCCGGTCCGGCCATAAACTCGACCAAAGTAAGGTAGATGAAAAACAAAAACAGAATGGAGTTAGTCACCATTCTCTAGACCGGCCTTTCCCTCACCAATGAGTCCAGCGCTACGTAATAAAGCGTCTGATGGCTCGAGAGAAAAGCCGGTTTTTTAGTACTGCACGAAGTGCAGCTTACAAATAGAGCGGCGTAGCCGGTTGAGAGTTTAAAGACTGAAAGGATTCACAAATCTCGCCTTTTCTCCCAACATCTCCTCAATCCTCATCAATTGATTGTATTTCGCAATTCGCTCACTGCGGCTGCAAGATCCTGTTTTAATTTGTCCGGTTTCCCATGCCACGGCCAAGTCGGCAATGGTGGTGTCTTCCGTTTCCCCGCTTCGATGCGAGATCACACACTTCCATCCCGCATCATGAGCCATTTTCACGGCCGCCTCCGCTTCCGTTAAAGTTCCAATTTGATTCACCTTCACCAGAATGGAGTTGCCGCATTTTTCATCGATCCCGCGTTTCAAAAACTTAATGTTCGTTACAAGCAAATCATCGCCCACAAGTTGCACACGGGCACCCACACGTTCCGTTAATTTTTTCCAGCCGTCCCAATCGTTTTCCGCAAGTCCGTCTTCCAAAGAAACAATAGGATATTTTCCCAGCCACGTTTCCCACAGTGCGATCATTTCATCCGTACTTTTGCTTCCGCTTCCGCTTTTTTTAAACTCATATTTCCCGTCCACCCAAAGTTCACTCACGGCAGGATCGAGCGCAATGGCAATGTCCGAACCCGGCTTGTAACCAGCGGCCTCAATCGCTTTGAACAAAAATTCCAAAGGATCTTCATTCGATTTAAAGTTGGGCGCAAATCCTCCTTCGTCACCCACGCCGATAGAATGTCCCGCTTCTTTTAAAATCTTCTTCAGCGCGTGGAAAGTTTCCGAGCCCCAGCGCAAAGCTTCACGAAAATTGGGTGCACCCACTGGCATCACCATGAATTCTTGAAAATCCACACTGCTGTTCGCATGAACCCCGCCATTAATCAAATTCATCATGGGCACGGGCAGACGAGTGGCCGCCGGATTCAAATGTTGCCACAGCGGCACATCCTTTTCGGCAGCGGCCGCGTGAGCCACGGCCAAAGAAACCGCGAGCAGTGCATTCGCCCCCAAACGACCTTTATTCTCAGTGCCATCCAGTGCGATCATTTTCTGATCGATGGCTTCTTGTTCCAAGCTTTCCATCCCCACCACCACTCCGGCCAACTCACTTTCAACATTTTGAACGGCTTTTAAGACGCCTTTCCCTCCATAGCGTTTTTCTCCATCTCGAAGTTCCACCGCTTCATGTTCACCGGTGGACGCTCCACTGGGCACCATGGCCCGCCCAAATCCTTTCTCCGTGGTCACTTCCGCTTCAATTGTGGGATTCCCGCGAGAATCGAGGACTTCACGAGCATGGACCTTGATGATTTTTGACATAGTGGAGAGTAAAATCGGTCACACTATTTCATGACTAGGCAGCAGAGGCAAGCTTTGTTAGAATCACTCAGCAAAGCTGAGCGTAAAAATAAAGTGACGCAAGCCGCAACAATTCTTTAACCTTATTTATGGACATCACTTGGCACGGACATTCCTGTTTTACCATTAAGGGCAAAGATGCCACGATCCTTACCGATCCTTTTGAAGGATTGGGGGTCAAACTGCCAAAACTGAAAGCCGACATTGTCAGTATGAGCGGGGAAGGAGAAATGGTGGAGTTGGAAGGCACTCCAAAAGTACTCGATTGGCCCGGTGAATTTGAAATTGCAAATGTTTCCATCGAAGCCTTCAGCCCGAACGGCGAACCTTTCAATATTTTCATTTTTGCAATCGACGGCGTCAAAATTTGCCATTTAAGCTACCTCTCCCATGAACTTTCCGATGAAACCCTCGATCGGATTGGAGAAGTGGACATCCTTATGGTTCCTGTGGGTGGCAGCGAAGTTCTGGATGGTAAAACCGCTCAGAAAGTGGTGGAAGCCATTGAACCACGCGTGGTTATCCCCATGCTCTACGCCGCGACAGAAACCAAACTGAAGATTAAAGGAGCCGAAGAATTCTTAAAAGCCATGGGCAAAACCGAGAAAGAACCGGTTGAAAAGTTTTCCATTTCAGGCCGCAGCAGTTTGCCGGCAGAAAATATGGAATTCGTTTTATTGGCACCGAAACTCTGAGATTCCCATGAAGAGTGGACTCAGAGGAAGAGAGAACTCTCGAAAAGCAGGGAGCGCTCCGGAAAAGATACATGATCTTTTCCTCCGCTTCCTTAGACGCACGAAAAGTGGAATTTCAGAGTCTCCTTCAAATCGCCGCTAAGCTCCCTCCGGGTAAACGATAAACACTTCGGGTGGTATAAGGACGAAAGAAGTGAATGGTTTTGGTGAGCATGCTTCTTTTGCTGGAAAGAAAAACACGACTGGTGGAGACGTGAAATTTGCGGTTCAGTTTAATATCAAACATAGTGGAGTGGGTTAAAACTGCACTTCGTGCAGTCAATACATGCGGATCACAGCGGTAACAATACCCTGGATTTCAAGATACTCATCCGGATGAATATCTTTATAATCGGGGTTTGCCGCTTCAAGCCAAACTTTTTGTCCTTGTTTTCGGTAACGTTTTACCGTGTTGCTTCCATCAACGAGCGCCACCACAATGTCTCCGTCACGCACGGGAATAGCTTGGTTCGCGATGACAAAATCTCCTTCCAAAATTCCGGCATTAATCATACTGAGGCCGCTCACTTTCAGAGCAAAAGAACCTTGCGGCTTTTTCAAAAGGTCGTTGCCCACTTCGAAGTAATCCAAAACATGTTCTTCGCTCAAAACGGGACCTCCGGCGGGAATGCTTCCAAGTAAAGGAATACGCGCCATATTGGAAGCGCTCTCGAGCCGTGCTTTCACGGAACTTAAAAGTCCTATCCCGCGAGGAGTATCATCTTTTTTAATAAAACCTTTTTCCGAAAGCCCTTTCAGATGCTTCAAAATGCTGTTGTCGCTACTGACTCCAAAATGTTCGCGCATCTCGCGCAGCGTGGGGGACTTCCCAAACTTGAACTGATAAGCCTCAATAAACTTGAGTACGGCTTCTTGTTTTTTGGTCATTGTGGATGGATCCATAGAAAGGGTTGTTACGAATATTGGTGAGTGCGGCCTCAACTATAGGTGAGTAAACTAACACCGTCAAGCTCCGTCAAGCAAAGTTCAATTGACCACTCAACGAAAAGTGTTAAAGTTCATCCATCTTATCCAATCGCCATGGTTCGTTATCTCTTCGCGTCTTTCTTAACTTTAGGGCTCATCTGCTCGCTTTCCTTTGGGTTTGTCGTCCTCATCCTTTTAATGGCGGACAACCTCAATCTGTGGATCGCCATTTTCATCACCATTGGAATCAATCTCTTAATCTTGCTTGTAAGTCCTTGGTTCACCGACCTCATCAATCGTTGGTTTTATAAACTCACTTTTCTGACGCCCGAAGAGGTAAAAGCCAAGCATCCGGAGCTTGCCGAACTCATCCAAAAAATCTGCAATCAGTACAAATTCAAATTTCCAAAAGTCGGAATCATTGCCGATAAAAACCCCACCGCTTTTACCTATGGAACCGGCCGCTACAACGCACGCCTTGTCCTAACGGAAGGAATTTTCCATTTCCTTAATAAGGACGAGCAAAAAGCCGTTGTGGCGCACGAAATGGGACACGTCGTGAATCGCGATTTTATTGTGATGATGATTGCCTCCACCGCCGTCCAAATTCTCTATCAAATTTATGCGGTACTCATCAGGGCCAAAGGAAAAAAATCAGGGAACGTGAAACTCGTTGCACTCGCCGCTTACGTCGCTTACCTCATCTGTATTTACCTCCTTCTCTATTTGAGCCGCACGCGTGAATACCTTGCCGACCGTTTTTCCACCGATTGGACTCAGCCGAGACATCTTGCGGAAGCGCTTATTAAGATCGCCTATGGGATTGTGGCCGCGCCCGACGAAGGCCATTCCAAAGACCTCCTTCGCAGCACTCGCCACCTTGGAATTGTCGATGTAAAAAATGCCAAACACATCGGAGTCGTCTCTTATATTACTCATGAAAATCCAGATCGTATTTCGGACGTGATGGTTTTCGACCGCGTGAACCCTTGGGCCAAAATCATTGAGCTCAATTCCACGCACCCGCTCACCGGAAACCGTCTCGATCACCTCGGCGACATTTCTCGAGAAAAAAATCAAAGCTTTCCCTATGATGTGGATAAAGCCATTGAACGCATGAAGCCCGATACCGGAAAGCTCTACGGTCAATTTTTTATGGATCTTTTGATGACGCTCGTTCCCTTTTTCTTCGCTTTCGCTTCTCTGTTTGTCTTGCCGCCTTTCTTTGCCATCGCCGCCTTCGGACTCGGATTGTTCATGAAAATTTTCTACAAATATCCGACCGGCACACCCAAGGAAACCACCGTACTCGATGAAATGTGCGACCCTTACCTTTCTCCCGTTCGCGGCAAATCCGTCCACCTCACAGGAAAAGTGATCGGGCAAGGAGTTCCAGGCTACATTTTCAGCGAAGACATGATGTTTCAAGACAAATCCGGCATGACCTTTACAGATTACAAATCCGCTTGGGGCTTTATTGGAAACCTCTTTTTTGCACTCACCAAAGTAAAATCCTACTTCGGCCTCGACTCCGAAGCCAAAGGCTGGTTCTTCCGAGGCATGGGTTCCCGTCTTATGCTCGGCTCCCTCAAAACCAAAACCGGCCTCCTCGAAAGCTATCCCCGCCTCTGGAGCTTCATTTTCGCAACGCTTGTGACCGGCGCCGGCTTGGTACTCGGGCTGAATCCTGGCTTGATTTAACTGGTGCCCCCGGGAGGAATTGAACCTCCATTTTATCCTTAGGACGGATCTGTTCTATCCGTTGAACTACAGGGGCCACTGGGCGTAGCCCAGGATTTCCTGAGCTAAGCCGCAGGCATTCTATACCACTGTCCACCGCACAACAAATCCTCCTATCCTTCAAGTGTTTTTTTGGCTTTTACCAGCGATTTATTATGGCTTACAGCCGACTCATACTAATATGCCCGCATGGAAGCAAACTCATTGGACATTTACGCGAACGGTTGGGGCGTAACAGACGAAACAATAGTGGAAATTTCTCAGTGGGAATGGGACATGCTTTTAAGATTTCGAGAAGCGGTACAGGATGCCGTCGTTACGGACCTGAACGAAAGAGAAGTACATTGGGACAACAAACAAGGCGATTGGATGAGAGCCTCGGTTCGTTCACTTCAGATCGATCGCGGAGGAAATGCGTGGAACACCGCGAATGCCATTCACAAAGTACTCAGAACCGTAGACCCGCGTGCCGCCGAGGAGGAGCTTCGTTTTCATGCGTTTCGAAATCCGAAATTTCAACAAATGCCTTTCCACACAGTTCTTCGAGATGTGGAAGGAGAGGTTAAAATGCGAGTGGCTTATGTGATCAAAGGCCCCAACGGGGACGATCCCATGTATTGGTCGCTGCCGCCCGCGCCGGTGGAAACAGGAACTCTTCCGGATGCTCAAAATGTTTTGGTCAGCTCTTCCGGACCCGATGTTTTTGAAGAAATTACAAACTATTGCCGGAAAAATCCAAAAGGAAAAGTTTTTTTGGCTCCGGGTTCCGCGCAAGTGAAACGAGGAATCCCGATGGAAGTACTTGAGCGCATTCATTTACTCAGTTGCAATCGAGACGAAGCGGCGGCACTCGCTCAATATCTTGAACCCAGAGATGAAAAAATGTCCTGGACGCCGGGGAACTTACTGGCATTTTTTAGAGACGTGGGACTTCCGGAGCTGCGAATCACCGATGGAGCAAAAGGAGTTCATAGTTTAAGCGAAGGAAAAGCTTTCCATATGGCCGGTTTTGACAGAGAGAAAGATTCCATACAAGAAGCCGCGAAATGGCTTTTCGATGCGGGAGTGGCAACGGCGAAAACTTTTAAGCATCCCAACGCAAACGGCTGCGGTGATACTCGTTTGGGCGTGGAATTGGGTATGACAATGGCGGGCCGATCGCTTCAAGAAAGCATGAGAGTGGCGAATTTCATGGCCGCTCTTAAAACTTTTATTCCGGGACCGAACATCGGGGCTGTTCCGGATGAAGTCATCGGCGAAATAATGGATTCTTTGAGCACAAATTTATGAACGAACTCACTCCCATGATGCGGCAATACCAAGAAATAAAAGCCGAGTGCCCGGGCGCGCTTTTGTTTTTTCGCTTGGGTGATTTTTATGAAATGTTCGGTGCGGATGCCATTGAGGCTTCAAAGATTTTGGAAATCGCGCTGACCTCGCGCAATAAAAAAGACGAAAATCCCGTGCCGCTCTGCGGTATTCCTTATCACGCGGTGGAAAACTACTTGGCCAAACTCACCAAAGCGGGGAAGCGCGTGGCCATTTGCGAGCAAGTTTCGGACCCGACTTTGCCCGGCATCGTAAAACGAAAAATCGTGCGCATTGTGACCCCGGGAACCACCACGAGCGAGCAGATTTTAAAAAACAAAGTGAATCGATTTGTCATGAGTCTCTATGTCAAAAAAGATTATTTTGGCATGGCGTTTTGCGATCTTTCCACGGGCGAATTTCAAACGGCGGAGTTTCAGGGGACGGAAGATTTGCGCGTGGAACTTTTGCGCTTGGCTCCGGCGGAATTGGTGCTCGCGCGTGACCAATATGATGACCCGGTAGTGCGTGGAGCGGTTGCCGAGCTCAGCGAAGTCACCGTTTCGCCTTGCGATTTTCGCGAAGAAGCCCAGCGACTTTTAACACGCCATTTAAAGGTCACCACCTTGGATATTTTTGGAGTTGCGAATCAACCCTTCGCCATTCAAGCGAGCGGAATTTTGCTGCGCTACTTACTCGACACGCAAAAAGAAGCCTTGCCGCACATCAGTCGAATTGACGCCTACCGTCGGGATGATTTTATGTCGCTCGACGAAGCCACGATTCGAAACCTCGAACTTACCACTGCACATGACAGCCTTTTATCGATTTTGGATGAAACGGAAACGTCGATGGGCGGACGCTTGCTCAGGCGCTGGCTGCTGCAGCCCTTACTCAAACCGGAAGATATTGAAAAGCGCCACCGAGCGGTGGAGGATTTTGTGAACAAAGACGATTTGCGCCATTCCATAAAAGGGGAGCTCAATTTACTCAGCGATTTGGAAAGGCTCATCGGGCGCCTCAGCGGCGCAAGCGGCGGCGCTCGCGACCTTGTGGGCTTGGCTCACAGTTTGGCGCGCGTGCCCGTGATCCAGATTTTCTTGCGCGACGCATCCCCGGCGGAGCCGGGTCTTCCCTTTCCCCTCCTCAAGCACATTGAAAAACAACTCCGTCCCTTGGACAGTCTTGTGAGCCTCATTCAAAGCGCCATTCTTGAAAA
>Ga0155735_129_pt1 | contig 12481 bp, 7 predicted proteins | sample RifCSPlowO2_01_FD_107389 | JGI IMG/M metagenome (GOLD analysis project Ga0155735, IMG submission 107389) | Candidatus Peregrinibacteria bacterium RIFCSPLOWO2_01_FULL_48_20 | reverse complement strand
GAAATTCCGTGAAGAATCCGCCTTGCTCACGCAGGCCTTTGTAAAAGACCCTGAAAAACTCATTCGCGACCTTCTCGGCACCGATACGGTTGAAGGATTTTGGAGGTTCGAGGTATAATCCAGTCCCATGTGGACACCCATTGAGGAAGCCATAACGGAAATTCAAAACGGCAAAATGCTCATTGTCGTGGATGACGAAGATCGTGAAAACGAAGGTGATTTGGTAATGGCGGCCGAAAGCGTCACGAAAGAAGCTGTGAATTTTATGATGAAAGAAGGACGTGGACTCATTTGTACGCCCATCACGGCGAGCATCGCCAAACGTTTGAATCTTTCTCCCATGACGGGAGAAGACGCCGACATGAATCGCTGCAACTTCACCGTTTCCGTGGATTACAAAGCGGGAACCAGCACGGGTATTTCCGCAGGCGATCGTGCGCAAACGGTGCGCGCCTTGGTGGATGAAAACAGCAAACCCGAAGATTTTCTGCGTCCCGGTCACATTTTTCCGGTTCTGGCTCGAAAAGGCGGAGTTCTTGTACGCGCCGGTCACACCGAAGCCACCACCGACCTCGCCCACTTGGCTGGATTCAAAAGTGCCGGTGTGATTTGTGAAATTGCAAAGGACGACGGTGAAATGGCACGAAGAGACGACCTCCAAAAATTTGCGGAAAAACACGGACTTAAAATGATCACCATCAAGGACCTCATTGCCTATCGTCGCCTCAAAGAAAAGTTGGTGCAACGTGCGGTGGAAACCGAACTCGAAACCGAGCATGGAAATTTCACCATTATGATTTATAAAAACGGCGTGGATGATTTGGAACATTTGGCCCTCGTGTACGGCAATGTGGAAGGGAAAGAAAATGTTTTGGTACGCGCTCATTCCGAATGCATGACCGGCGACGTTTTTCACTCCACCCATTGCGACTGCCGCAAACAACTCGATGCCGCTATGAGAATGATCGCCCGTGAAAAAAGCGGTGTGATTTTATACATGCGTCAGGAAGGACGCGGGATCGGTCTGCTCAATAAGTTAAAAGCCTACAAACTTCAAAAAGAAGAAGGCTGCGACACAGTGGAGGCCAATACAAAGTTGGGTTTCAAAGCGGATCTCAGGGAGTATGGAATCGGAGCGCAAATTTTAAAAGATTTGGGGCTCAACACTCTTCGTTTGCTCACCAACAATCCGCAAAAAATCGTGGGACTGGAAGGCCACGGACTCAAAGTGACGGAGCGTGTGGCTTTGGAGTGCGAAACGGGAATCCTTGCCAAACGTTATTTGAAAACGAAAAAAGATAAATTGGGTCACCTCCTCGAACATGTCTAATCCGCAAGCAGACCCGAAGGGTTTGCTAGAGAATAAGGTGGCAATGCCACACCATTCCTGGCACATGCGACGAGCGCTTCGCCTTGCCGAAAAAGCGCGCGGATGGACGCTGCCCAATCCTCTCGTGGGAGCGCTTATTATTAAAGATGAAAGGCGAATTGGCGAAGGTCACCACACCGGTTTTGGGAAACCGCACGCGGAAGTGGAAGCCTTGGCTTCATGCACCGAGTCGCCGGAAGGAGCCACGCTTTATGTGACTTTGGAACCCTGCCCCCATCAAGGAAAAACTCCTCCTTGCACGGACGCCATTTTAAAAAGCGGAATCGCGAAAGTGGTGATCGCCGCACTCGACCCTTCCGAAAAAGCGAACGGAAAAGGCGTGAAGATTTTGAAAGACGCCGGACTCGAAGTGGAAGTGGGACTTTTGAACAAGGAAGCCATGGAACTCAACAAAGAATTTTTCACTTTCCATCAAAAGAAACGTCCCTTCATCACGCTGAAAGCGGCGCTGAGTCTGGACGGGAAAATCAGCATGGATCGCGAAAGTAAAACCTCCCTCACCGGTGACAAAACCCAGATTTTTCTTCATCAACTTCGTCATGAACATCAAGCCATTTTAGTGGGAGCCGGAACGGTGCTCAGCGACAATCCGCATTTGGGAGTGAGGCGAGTGGAAGGCCGCGACCCTCTCCGAATCATTCTGCAAGGCGAGCGTGAATTACCAATGGACGCACACGTTTTTCGAGACTCGAATTTTCTGGTTCTAAAAAATCAAAAAATCGAGAGTCTTCTTAAAAGTTTGTACGAAAAAGAAGTGATTTCCGTTTTGGTGGAGGGTGGGAGTGAAATCTTTACCGCCTTTTTGGAAGCGGACTGCGTGGACGAAATGAAACTTTTCATTGCTCCGATTTTTTTGGGTGAAAGCGCCTTGCCCTTCGCAAATCTCAAAGAACCGCTTCAGCTCAAGAAAACAAAACTTCAAGAAATCGGCCGTGATTTTCTATTGACGGCGCTTGTTGAGCAGTCGGCTGATGCCCATGTAGCTGAGAAAACCGCCGCATCCAAGGACAAAAAGCTGAACAAGCAAGTGGGGATAAGAAAATCGAGAAAGGCCAAACAAAGCGAGTGACATAATGCCCGCCGAAAAAAGAATCGCTGTGGTTTCACCGAAAGGAATAAACGATGAGAATTTGACCTTGCTGAACCGCGCCAGAAAAAGAAGCAACAAAAGCGCCGAAACGGAAGAACTGATCAAATTTGAAAGCGCCAAACCCGGCACCCCAAAAGAGTAAAATTGCGTAAAAAGCAGGCTGAGACCGATATTGATAAAGACGGTGAGAAAAGAAAGCGCCACGGGCGTTTTAGTTTCCGAAAGAGCGTAAAACGCTCGTACCAAAAGCGGAATCAAACTTTGAGGCAGAGCCGCCCACACCAAAATGGAAAAACTGCTCAAGGTGAGAAAGAAGGCGGCGTCATCGAAAGCGCCCCCTTTCAATACAAAAGTGATAACGGGCTCACGGAGGAAATAAAGCCCCACCGTTGCGGGAACCGCCCAAAACAAAATGGTGCCCAAGGAAGAACGAACCGTTTCCACAAACTCTTTTTTATCTTTTGAAAGCGCGCGTTCCGCCAAGGTCGAAAAAACGGCCACCGAAAAAGAAACGGCGACCACGCCGTAAGGAAAACTTTCCAAATTCAAGGCATACATATAAACGGACAAAGCCCCCACCGAAATAAGGGACGCCAAAATCGTATCCACCAAAAGCCCGATTTGAACGGCCGACATTCCAAAAATTCTCGGCAAGGAAAGACGAATAAAATCCTTCATGTCCTTTGTTAATTTTGGAAGGCTGAAACGATAAGTGAACGACGTACGAAGAATGCTCGGGATTTGAACCAGAAAGTGGAGGAAGGCGCCTGCCACTACTGCAAAACCCAAGGCATAAACGCCAAAGCGAGGTCCGAAAAACGCAGCACCCACAATGATGCTCAAGTTATAAACCAAAGGTGCCAAGGCCATCCCCAAAAACTTTTTTTCCGTATTTTCGATTCCTTGAAGCACACTGCTGATTCCCAAAAATAAAGGCGAGAGCAACATGAGCCTGGTGAGGTCAATCGCCACTTCAAGATCTTCCGAACTGAGACCGGGAGCAATCCATGGAACGAAAAAAGGAGCAAAGGCAAAAGCAAGAATGCCCACTCCAAAGAAAAGAATAAAAATTCCATTCAAAATCTGACTCGCGAACAAAGAAGCTTCCTGCTCGCCGCGCGCACGAACTTTTGTGTACAAAGGGATAAAAGCCGTCGAAAGCGCACCCATAATGAGCAAGGTGTAAAGAAGATCCGGAATACGAAAAGCCGCGTAATACGAGTCGAGTCCTATTCCAAAAATTTTAGCGAACAGATAGTCACGGAAAACCCCTAAAAGTCGACTCAGAACGGAAGAAATCGCCAGAATCAAGGCACCAAGCCGGACTTTCGAGGAAATGGAAGAACCACTCATAATTTTATTCTAGCAAAGAAAGCAACTTTTCAGGTTAAGTAATCTTGTTTGTCGGCCAATTTTATGTTATAATTTACAGATGGAACTCTTCAATCGCCTCAATCAAGTTTTGAACCTTTCTCCGAGAGAATGGCCGCGCGTCCTTGTCGCCTTCGGCATGGTTTTTTTGAGTCGAGCCGGCGCTATCATTGGAGGAAGCATTTTGTTGGCTTTATTTTTGACTCACATCGGGATTGAGCTTTTACCTCTGCTTTTTTTGACCAACGCCGTTTTAATGATAATCGGAACGGTCATTTACCGAAACCTCATTCATCGAATTCGCCAAGAGTTACTCATCACGGCAACCGTTCTTTTTGCATCGGCTCTTCTCGTGGCGTCAATCTTGTTTCTCGGAGGAAACACGGTGATTTTTTACAGCCTGTTTTTGTTCGCGGGATCGGTGCTCTTGTCCCAACTGAACATTTTAATTTCCCTCTTTAACGAAGAGCTATTTACTCCTTTGGAAAGCCAAAGAACTTTCCCCGTCATTGAATCTGCCGAAACGCTGGGAGGAATTATGGGGGGTTTACTTCTGACAGTATTTGCAAACAATTTACCCAGTTACAAGTTCATTCTTATTTGGGTGATCCTGCTGCTTTGTATTTTGCCCATTGTGCTCAGATACAACGCAAGAACCATGGAAATCCCCAAACTGAAGGAGGAATACGCCGAAGCGACAACGGAGGCGCCTACAAAAAGAAAAGAGGCCGGCAATTTTTCGGGACTCCGCAAATTCTCTTTCTTGCGAGAGATGATGGTCGTGGTGTTTTTCTTCTGGGCCATCATGAATATTTTGGAGTTTCAATACACCAAAGCCATCCAACAAGATGTGTTTGAGGCTCAAGAACAAACCCTCGTACTCGAGGATTACGAGCACTTGATCGCCCAAAAATTAGGTACTTTGCATCTCATTTTTAACTCCGCGGCATTGCTCATGCAGCTGGTCGTGGCGAGTCGAATCATCACTTCTTTGGGAATCACTTCCAGCATGATGCTGCATCCTCTCGTCACTATGATCAACGTACTGGCCATGATTTTTCAGTTCAACTTTTTTACAGCTTCGCTCGCGCGAGGAAGCCACGAACTCACGGGAATTTTATTTAAAAGTTCCTACGATTCTTCCTACTACGCCATTCCCCATCACCTTCGAAGAGATGCGAAAGAATTCATGCAAGGCCTCATGAAACCGCTGGGAGCGATTATGGGAACTTTGGGAATTTTCTTTGTAGCATACAAACTCACGGGCTTGGACGAAACTCTGGCTTTAAACGCAATTCTGCTTTTACTGGGAGCCGGCATGGCCTTTGTGATTGCACGAATGAACAAATCCTACACGGCGCTGTCGGAGCAAAACTTAAGCCACAAAATGGATCTGCCCACCCGAATCAATGCGGTGGAAATCTTGGCGCAAAAAGGACATGAAAAAGTCAGTCCAGCACTGCAAACCCTTTTACGCAGACCTCAGGAACCCGCCATTTTAAAAGAAAAAATTCTCGAAACTTTAGGTTTGGTGCAAGACCCGGAGGCCATAGCCGGCGTTCTCGACATGATCAAAAATGAAAATGAAGAAATTCGTTTGGCCGCTATTCAAGCTTTGTCCCATTACGAGCGTTTAAAAAAACACATCATGGCGCAATCCATCACTCGTTATCGTGTTTTGGAAGTCATAAAAGAAGCGCTTGAAAAGGAAAAAAATGAACGAATCATGGAACAACTCATTTATGTCTTTCACCAAATTGAACCGGAAAATCTCACGCAATTTTTAATGGGGGAAATCAAAAACAAGCGTGTGAACACAGCCCTTTTTATCCGCATGCTCAGACTCTTTAAAGATCCCAATTTGAAATATTATTTGGAAGAATATCTCATCGATAAGAACTCGGCCAATAAAGCCGCGGCCATTGTGGCTCTTTGGCAATTCAAGACGATGCGTCCCGAGCTCACGCATCATTTGCAAACCATGCTGGAAAGCAAGAAAGAAGAAATTCTCGAACTGGGAATTGAAACCGTAGGACAAATCAAAGAATACGCCTTCCGAAAAACCTTAAAATCCATGCTGCGTGCAAATCATTCCGAGAAAATACGAAAATCGATTTTATTGGCACTGATTCACCTTGAAGATGAAAACGCCATTCCTCACTTGCTCGATCACTTCTTCCATCATCCCATAAAATTTTACGACGTTTCAAACCGCTTCAAACGGATCGTTCAAAGTGCCCTTGAACTTCATATTATCGATAAAATAAACGGCCTGCTTTGCAAGCATCATCATCTCTCCTTAAAAGAAATGAGCAAGGAAACGCTTGAGCTCTTGTCGAGCTTATACACCAAAGTGAATGCCCACCGTGAAGTGCATCAAATCAAAAAGGTGCTTGATTCCAGAGAAAGGGGGTCTCTATAATGAGGCGAATGTCTTTTCTACGCCGCTCCATCCTTGTGCCCTTTCTTTTTACTCTGATAATCAGTGGAATTTTAGCGTTTGGACTGAGCTTTTTGAGCTTAAAATTTTATCCCTTGGGCACCGGAAAACTCCTCGGCATGGGTTTTGGGCTCATGTTTATTTTTTCCGGAGCGAGTTTTGTTGTCACCATCCATCGACCTCTTCGAAGAATTATCCATGAAATGAAAGCGCTTTTAACGGGAAAAACCTACCGACGAGTGCTCACCGCCAAAACCAATGAACTCGGCGTGCTCGCTCATTTTTTCAATGAAGTCACGCGAAACTTGGAAAGCATTTCAGGCAGCGTGCAGTCACACAAACGAATTTTGAAAGAACTCGACACTGCGCAAGAAATCCAACAACTTTTGATTCCGAAAAATGCTCCCGTTATTGCCAACTTGGAAGTAACGGCAAAAACACGGCCGGCCTCTGAAATTGGAGGAGACACTTTTGATTTTTACACGAAAGGAAATCGAAACTTGTTTTACATCGGTGATTCGACCGGACACGGAATTCCGGCCGGAATTGTGATGGTCATGGTGGACGCGCTTTTGGAAACATTCATTTCCCTCGAAGATACCCTGACAAACATGGTCATTAAGCTCAATCAATATTTGAAGCCTCATCTGAAACCAACCATGTTCATGACCATGATTCTTCTGGAATGGGTTCCCTCGGAATCCAAACTGAAATGGATCGGTGCCGGACATGAATACATTGTTCACGTTCACACGGACGAAAGCCGCATCGAATCCATTCCCGCCGGCGGCTTGGCGGTTGGTATGATCCCGGATAACAGCAAACTCGTTCATGAGAAGGAAATCATTCTGAAGGAAAATGACTTCATCGTGCTGTACTCCGACGGAATCGTGGAAGCCAAAAACGTGAATGGCGAAACGTACAACTTAAAGCGTCTGGAAGATTTCCTGAAAGGCCACTGTGCCGCCGACACAAACACGCAAACCATTTTCGAACAAATCGCCATTGATGTGGGTCGCTTCATGGAAGGCCAAGCGCAACTCGATGACATGACCCTCATCGTTATCAAGCATACGAAAACCAGGCAAGCGATCGAAGGCAGTACCGAATGGAAAAACTAACGTAAAAACTTAGGCAATATCTTAGGCGCGTTGAGCCCTGGAACTTTTTTAATCCACTCCAAATCCCTTAAATTGAATTTTCCGAAATAAAGATCGCGAAGGTCTCCACCCGCTGCTACAAAGCTTTCGATTTGAAGATAACCGGAAAAGTAGGATAACTCTTTTGTAAAAGCGCCCGGCCTGGAAGAATCTTCAAGCCCTCGCTTGAGTTTAAACGCCGTTTGCAGCGCTTTTTCTGCGGGAAATCCCAGTTTAAGAGAGTAATCGTAGGTCTCTGCAAAACTGTGTTTGAGGGCAAATTCAACCAAGAAAACTAAAGTGGCGCTGCGATAATTTTTTTCCGTATCGTGACTCAAGACCTGTTCTTGATTCCAAATGGCCAACCCTTCTTGAGTCTCCAAATAGTCCCCGAATCCGCGATTGAATAAACGCAAAGGCTGATATTTCCCGTTTTCCGCGGTCAAAATGTGAGTTTCAACTTCATGTGCGATGAGCATGCGGAGTCGGTCTTCAAAAAACTCCGCTCCTTTTCGGAGAAACAAAGTATCTTGTTTGCCGGCCGAGCACGCCGCCACCATATTTTTATTGATCTTCACTTTCCAATGGTCCAGTCCATATTCTTTAAAAATACGTTCAAAAATGATAGCGGCTTCTTCGGTGCTGTAATTTTTTTCGGATTTTACAAAATTTTTAGGTTTTTGATTCAGTTTTTCTCGAGCTTTCTCCAAAAGAGAGGCACCGGGCAGTCCGTACAAGTGTATGCTGGCGTCCGTGAATGAAGTACTGCCCAGAGCCTCCAAAAGAATCGCTTTCTTCTCAAGCTCCGTAATTTTACCCAAAAAGAGTCTGGAAGCGGCCGAATCGTCCAATCGTTCTTTCAATTTTTCCAATTGTTTTTTGAGGTCCATCGGATTAAATCCAAGCTTTTTATACTGAAACTGAGGATTGTAATGGGGATTCTGTAAAAATTTGGTTTTTTCTTCATTGAGATTGATCGGCTTCAAGTGGCTGAGCAGTTTTATCGACTTATCGATGGCCACCAAACTGGCATCCAAATCGTGATTTTGATTTTTTCCTCCAAACAAATCGGCGGGATAAAGTGCAGGTAATTTCAAACTTTTCGATTTGCTTTTATTGGGATCGATGAGCACCCCTTTCAAATCTCTTTTCCCAAGAACCAAAGGGAAATCCTGTCCGGACAAATCCTCAAAACGCAGCAAAGTTTGAACACGAATGTTTCCGAGCATGAATTTCACTTTCGGCGAGTCCAGTTTCAATTCCTCCGCCAAAGCCTTGTCCATCACGCTTTCTTCCAAAAGCGGATTCAAGGAAGCCCAAACATAGCGTGCTTCCTCGGGAGCCAAGATTTTAACCTGTTCTTCGTAGCCCACCACTTCCTTACCGCTGATTTTTTTGACTTCTTTTTCAATTTTGTTCCCAAACAAATCTTGCGACACACGTACGCCTTTTTCAGGAGTGGTGACTTGCACGCCTTGAATTCTTTCGAGTCGTCGCCGAAGCGGTGCCAAATTGGCCATTTGTACGGAAAGCCCCGCCCGCGCATTGATTTCAAGAAGCATGGGGCCGTTGTTTTCATCGAGCGCGATATCCACGGCCGAGTAACCCAAGTTCGTATTGAGTTGAATGGTGGAAGCAATGAGCAAAATTTCATCCCAATTAGGAATTTTATAACCTCGAATCGGACCCACTCCGGGAATTTCGGGGATGATTTTATTCTTGTAAACAATGTGCGTGGTTTTTCCGGTCGCCATATCGATTCCAACACCCACGGCGCCTTGGTGCAAATTGGCTTTCCCATCGGATTCTTTGGTGGGCAAACGAAGCATCGCCATCACGGGAATGAGGTTGTGCACCACAATACGAACATCGGGAAGTCCTTTGTAAGAGAACTGCGCCAAACTTTGATCGCATACAATGCGTTGCTCGAAAAAAGCGGTGTCCTGAAGCTCCGAAATACTAAAGCGGCCTTCTAAAATATCGGCACAATGCTCCGACAACTCCACCTCCGAAATGAGATCTCCGCTGGCTTTTATGAAAACTCCTTCCTTACGACCGATCACAACTACAATCCCTTCCCCGCCGTACCCTAAATTAGGCTTCAAAACGAAAGAATCCGGCAGCGTCGAGAAATCAAATCGATCAAGCTCGTCGGTATTGTGAATGGCGGCATAGAGCTTTGGCGTGGGAATTCCTCGTGCCGATAGAAAGTGCTTCGTTTTCAGTTTATCATCCGCGAAACGAATGGCCTTTTTTTTGTTAAAAGGACGGATGTAGAGCAAATTCCGCGCATTGATTCCCAAAATACCATGGTGACCGAAAAGTCCCATTATTCTTCAATATGATGGATAAGTTCACGAAAACGAATGTACTCGGTGAGTCTGAGCCCCGACCACCTCGCCAAAAGAAAATTAAAAACCAAAAAGAACAAAATAATTTCAGGATGTCCGAGCACCAAAGTCTTTAGAAGCCCCCAGTCGGCAACGAAGTAGCATAAAATGGAAACGGAGAGCACTTCCAGCACGACTTTAACGGCTCCTTTAAATCCGCGATCGCTCTGAATGGTGACAAACTTTTCCACCATGGTACTCATAATAAGCATGGGGAAAATAGCGATTCCGGCCACATTTCCAATCTCAAAGTAAGCACCCAGGAAAAGCAGCAGTAAAATGGTCAAACTCACAAAAGTGAGCACAATCGCCATACGCGGAATATACAAAAGTCGGTACCGATGTAAAAAGTGACGAACCACCCCTCCAATCAAAAGAAGCGCGACAAAAATCAAAAGTCCAAACCACAAATTCAAAGCAATGAAGGAGAGCGTTAAAATGGAAGGCGTGTAAACCCCTAGAGTATCGATGCCCACCACCTGTTTCATAAATGCGACCACGGTCACAATAATGGGCAGCATCAAAATAAGCAAAATCATGTTCGAAGGCACTCCTTTGTCGATCATGGTATTCACTAAAACGGAAAGAAAATTCCAAGGCCGAAGGTTGAGATTGTCATCCACGAGCTCAAAGCCCACTCCCCGCCCCGCCAAAAGCGTTGTGAATTCGTCCACACTTTCCACTTCCAAAAGCACCCACAAGGCTTCAAAACGCGTAAGGATCAGAAAGGACGGCTGAATACTTTGATAAATCCCTCGCGCAATATTACTGAGCGAAGAAAAATTCTCATCGGAAATGAAGTAAATTTCCTTCTCTTGGAAGGTATCTTTGAATTGGGTCAAAACCGTCAGTCCCGAACTTCCCACCGTATAAATAAGGATATTTTCAGCCGCTTCAAGCTCAGAGAGGTTCTCAACAAGCTGTTGCCGAAGCTCCTCTTCCTCCAAAAACTCCGATTCCGAACTGAACGTTTCCAAAAGATCCACATAAATGCCTTGCTCGCGCGCCGCTGAAATGAATTGAGCGATCCGTTCTTTCTGGTCGGATCGATTAGTGACCAAAATAAACGATTTTTCATAAATAAAAATGGATTGCTGAAATTGCTCCTGAAGTCCCGCGGCATTTCGTACCGTCAGTTCAAGCAAATATTCGCCGGATTCCGAATAAGAGTGAACCACTTCCACTCCCTGTTCTCGATTCCCGTCGCCCAAGAGCCATTCGTAACTCAGATTCGTTTCGCCCAAAGAATGCGTCAACTTGGAGGCATCAAAAATCACACTTTTATTGATTTCCGCACTTTCCGGACCAAACGATTGGCTCACGTCCAAAGCAAAGGCCGCAGAGGAGAAAAGCGCAAAGAAAAAGAAAAGGAAAGTGAAGAGGCGTCGGATCATACGCATGCATGGTAGCACAGACCAGTCTTGTCCCTAAAGTGAAAATCTGCTATACTTATAAGAAATCAAAACAAAAAAGTATGGCAAACACTTTCCTTTACTCACCGCAGGTGAGCTACAGAAAGACCGTCGCGAAGCGACTCCTTCAAGGACTGCTTCGACTGCGTTTCCTCTGGGTCGCCGCGCTCGCAATGACTCTTCTTTCGAGTCCTTTTTTGACCGATGCGGGCTCCAAATCTCTTGGAAACGTCAGTATTCTGGAAGCTCCCGGCTCTGTGGCGGGAATGTCTTCGGAAATTGTTTTACAAGGGAAAGCTTACAAAAACCTGGAAGTGAACATTCAAAAGCCCGATTCCACGGTGTTGATTTTGGAAACGGTCACGGACGCTCAAGGAAAAGCGGAGTTGAACATCTCCGAATACCATCTGAGACAAGCGGGAATCTACAAGATCGCCGCACGCGAACTGGAAAGTGGTGAAGCCTACGGAAAACCCGGAAGTTTTGAAGTCTTTGCGGGACCCGTCTCGGAAAGCAATTCTCAAATCGACCTCAGCAAAAACTCAGCCGAATTGGGAGAAACAGTTGAATTGACGGTTTCTTTGCTCGACAGTTACGGAAACGAAATCGACGGCCATGTGCTGAAGGTAATTCCCAACGACAACGCGGTTTCCGTTTACACTCCCGAGTTTGCCACCGACGAAAACGGACACATGAATTTTTACCTCACTTCCGAGAAGAAAGGCATTTATGAATTTACCGTTTTCGATTCCAGCATCAATAAAACCCTTTGGGATAAACCCAAGTTGGCATTCTCAAGCGGCGCAAAAGTCGCTGAAATCGGCGGGCACGACGAAGATGATATTTTTCTCGCCGAGGAAAGCGGCAGCATCGACTCCTTTAAAGTCACTCTCCCGGGCAGCCTCCTTGTAGGCGACGACACAACCGTAGTGGTGACCGCCATCGACGAAAGCGGTTTCACCGTCAGCGATTATACGGGGACGCTTCGTTTTGCTTCCTCCGACAGCGAAGCCACCCTCCCCAATGACTACACTTTTTTGGCGGAGGACCAAGGAGAACACAGTTTCAGTCTTGCCGTGAAGTTTGTGACTCCCGGAACGCAAACGCTTTCCGTGACCGACATTGAAAAATTTTCCATCACCGGAGAAGCGGAATTTAAAGTGTCCACAAGCACAGATGCCGGGACCGAGCCCACGTACGGCTCAGACTTTGAAACCACCGACTATGAACGTGACGGTGACTTCACTTT
>Ga0155735_113_pt1 | contig 12507 bp, 7 predicted proteins | sample RifCSPlowO2_01_FD_107389 | JGI IMG/M metagenome (GOLD analysis project Ga0155735, IMG submission 107389) | Candidatus Peregrinibacteria bacterium RIFCSPLOWO2_01_FULL_48_20 | reverse complement strand
TTTTTGTTCAAGCAAGTCACTGAAAATACTGAAATTGCGGGCCCGCAGTTCTTCACGCATGTCCACGATTTTCACGTCCGGAAGCAAAGTTCCGGAAATTCGCTCGGAAAGGGTGAATAGATTGAGCTTATCGGTTTTGGCGGCGTGCATGGTTTCAATGCTGGGCGTGGCGGATCCAAAAACGATTTGCGCGCCGGTCAGTTCGGAAATTTTCAGAGCGGCGTCACGTGCATGGTACCGTGGACTTTGATCTTGTTTGTAGCTCCATTCGTGCTCTTCATCCATCACAATAAGACCGAGTTTTTTAAAGGGAGAAAAGAGCGCGGATCGGGATCCGATGACAAGTGGGACATTTCCGGCTTTAATTTTTCTCCAAATTTCCGCTCGTTTGCCTTCGCTTATTCGACTATGGATGACCGCCAAATCGGGGAAGCCGGTTTCAAAGTATTTTACGAACTGAGGAGTGAGTGAAATTTCCGGGACCAGCAGCAAGCACTGGCATCCATTTTGAACAAAATTTTTGATCAGTGACTTGTAGATTTCTGTTTTTCCCGAGCCTGTGATTCCGTGAATGAGAGCCCCTTTGGGATTCGCGAGAATGGCGCTGACAATTTGAGCTTGGGTCTCCGTGAGTTCCAGCACATTTTCAGGTTTGTGTTTTTTTAGCGTTTCTTTGACAACTCTTGTTTTTTTAGAAACTCGAAATATGTTTTTCGGCAGCATTAAGCGCAAAGCGTCGAATAGCGAACAAAAATAGTATTCACTAATCCAGTCCGCCAATTTGAGTTGCCAGTCGAAGAGAAGTTCTTCATCACGCAGCAAGCCCGAAATGGCACGCGTTTCGAACGAAGGTTTTTCATTGTGGATTCTTAAAATCAATCCAGGTTTTTTCCCTTTTTGAAACGGGACTTCCACGCCGCTTCCGCGCTCGACAGAAAATCCTTCCGGAATTTCATAGGTGAAGCATTCCTGTTTTCGAGAATAGGGATGGTGTACGAGGATTTCAGCAAACATAGGTTAGCATTATAACTCTTTTTGCAAAAAAAAATAAAAGATGTTTAAATGAGATCCATGAGATTCTTGAAGTTCCTACGCCTTGTTCCTTTTTTATTCCTTGCGGTCTTCCTCGAAGCTCCTCTCACCATGGCCGCCGACTTTGTGAACACCATGCAAAACGGTCTTTTTAAGATGAATTCCTTGGAAACGGAGCACTTTCAAATTGAATTTTCCGACCTCACGCTCGCGCAAACGGATTCCGACGGCGATGAGATTTCCGATGTCATTGAAACCGTTGCGGAGTCTGTGGAATCTTCGTGGGACATCATCATCGATGAAATGGGCTATGAGGAACCTATGGATGATCCCATCTTTAAAGTAATGGTGATTTTGGACGACAACTATGAATATGTTGATGAGAACACCATGGGAATCACCAGTGTACTTAGCAACGGTGAACCTTATATTGCCATTGATCCTTGGATGGATGAACTTGACCTGATTGTTACCGCCGGACATGAGTTTTACCATGCGGTGCAATTCGGTTACGATGTGAATTTCGCCTATACCTATCAAGGAATAAATTGGGCGGAAGCCAGCGCCACTTGGATGGAAGATCAGCTTTTTGATGATATCAACGATTACGTCAGCTACATGCCCGACTTTTTCGACTATCCGGATTACTCCATTTTTGCTTCCATTATTCCCACGGATACGCTTTTTGAATACGGTCTTTCCATTTGGCCTCGTTTTCTTTCCGAGTACTTGGAAGGAAGAAATCATGTAATCAAAGACATTTGGGAAACCTATTTCGACTCTTCCACCGACTACGAAAGTGATCTGAAACTTTATGAAGCGGTCAAAGCGGTTTTGGAAGACCGAGGTGTCACTTTGGAAGACGCTTACCAAGAATTTTCTTTATGGAATCTCGATTTAAGCAATTATGAGGAAGGGGAACTTTACCCCAGTGTGTATTTTGTTCCCGACACCGTGAAGGGAGAGTATACGCAAATCCCGCAAGAGTACGCTCCCGCTCTTTACGGCACCAACTACCTTTATTTTGAAAATACTTATGGTGAAGAAAATTTTTACTTCCATCTTCTAAAAGCCGATGGGCTCAGTTATGCGCTTTCTTTGGTGCCTTATGTGAATGGCGAATTCGCCTCCTTGGAGTCGGAGCAAATTCAATTGGGAAAAGATGAAGAAATGAGCAGTTATCTCAGCATTCAAAACGCCGACAAGTACGACGGCATCGTGGCCGTGGTTTCCAGTTTGGAAAAAGATTTTGAGGATGGCTTCAATTGGGAAGTTTTTGATGAGGGTTACTACTATTATTACCTTGGTGAGTACGCCGACGATGAGGAAGGAGTGGAAGTCATCATGGAGAATGAATCCGATACTGAAATCGACCAAAATACGGAAGGTAAAGAAGGAGATGAAGTGGCGGAAGAGGTGACTATTAAGGAAGGCGGTCTCACTTTAACTCTTATCGACTATGATCAAGATTCGGTTACTTTTTCTTGGAATCGTCTCGATGATGAGAACCTTGCCGGTTATGAACTCCACTATGGAACGAAAAGTGGAGACTACGACTTTATCGAGGAAATTGAAAAGGATTACACCACGAAGGCTTCGGTGAAGGACTTGGAGGAAGGCATTTCCTACTATTTTGAGCTCCAAGCGATCGATGCGGAGGGTGATGCCGTCGATGAGCCCAGCTCCGAGCTCACCGTGACCACCGCCGAGTGGCTGTTTGAGGATGTTTCTTATCTCCACGAAAATTACGCTTCCATTTCAGCCTTGGTGGAGGAAGGAATTTTTAAGGGCTATACCGATGGTACTTTTAGGCCTACCAAGGACATCAATCGGGCGGAACTTTTGAAGATTTTGATTGAAGGTCGAAACGTGGAATATGACCCTTCCCTCAATAAAAACTGCTTTCCCGACGTGCACGAAGAATGGTTTGCCGAGTACGTGTGTTACGCCAAGTACCGCCAATGGGTGGAAGGTTACGCCGACGGCACGTTCCGTCCTTCCGATCCAGTGAATAAGGTGGAAGCGCTCAAAATCATGTTCAACGTTTACGAAGCCGGCCTGATCGAAGGAGCCAAAGTGGCCAAGTTGAACTATTCCGATTTAAGCACTAATGCTTGGTACGCCATTTACGTGTGGAAAGCCTCCATGCTAGGCATTCTTGAAGAGGATTTCGGCGGCAAATTCAATCCCGACCTTGATCGCACTCGCGGCGACATGGCCGAAGAACTCTATAGGTATTTGGTGGTGCTGAAGGAACTGAAGGTGCAATAAAAGCCTACGGCAGTAAGGTGTCGCTCACGCGACGGCTTTTATAAGCTCGGCTTCGCCGAGTATGGTGCACCCAGAGGGATTTGAACCCCCAACCCCTGGTTCCGAAGACCAGTGCTCTATCCAGTTGAGCTATGGGTGCATGTATTATTTTCTCGCTTCGCGAGTGGTCCACCACACGAGCAGAGGGCTGGCGATGAAGATGGAAGAATAAGTTCCCGCCGTGATTCCCACGATGAGGGCGAAAACGAACCAGCGGATGCTTTCGGCTCCAAAAATGAAGAGAGCCAAAATGGTGAGCAAGGTACACAGAGAGGTGTTGATGGAACGCGCCATGGTTTGATTGAGGGCCTTGTTCGCCGTGGTGGCCAAGGTTTCGTTGTCTTCACGGAAGCGGAGGTTCTCACGAATACGATCGAAAACCACGATGGTGTCGTGTACCGAGAATCCCATGACGGTAAGGAGCGCGGTAATAAAGAGCGCGTCGATTTCCACATCCATATAGTGTCCGAGAACGACGAAGACTCCAATCACAATCAGAATGTCATGGAGAAGGGCCACAATGGCCGTTGCCCCGAACTTCCATGCGCTGACTTCTTTGGGCACTTTGCGGAAGGCAAAGGCGATGTAGAGCACGATCATGATGGAAGCGAAAACGAGAGCCCAGCCGGCTTTTTGTTTAAGGGTTTCTCCAATGGTGGGACCCACGGTGGTGAAGCGGATTTCTTCAACTGTGCCCAATTTCGCGATAATGGCGGCGTGCTGTTCATCCGTGATGTGCTTCAAGCGAATGAGGAAAGTGCCTTGGTCCGTGCTCACCACTTGAGGCGTTCCAAAATCCCCGGTGACGGCCGCTTCCACTTCCAAAATTTGATCGGTAATGGTTTCCGCAGTCGCTTCGGTGCCGGTTTTAATTTCCAGCATGGAGCCTCCCGTGAAATCGAGACCCCAATTGATGGGAAATGTGAACATGAAGATTAGGGCAATGGCGAGCAAAACACCGGAAACACTCATCCACAATTTGCTTTGCTGAATGATGGGGAACATTTTTGCGCGAGCAACGCGAGGTTTACCCCACAGTGCCAGTTTTTCGGAAAGTTTGGTTTCGGAGATGAAATGAAGCAAAGTTCGAGTCAGCATGATGGCGCTGAACATGGACAGCAGAATTCCCAGCGCGAGGTTGAGTGCGAAGCCGCGAATAATGGAAGATCCGAAGTAGAACAAAATGGCGCAGGTGATGAGGGACGAGAAGTTCGAGTCGCGTATGGAATCCCAGGCACGGCGGAATCCTTCATCAATCGCTTGCGTGAGGCCTTTGCCATGGCCGAGTTCCTCTTTCATGCGTTCAAAAATCAGCACGTTGGCGTCCACGGCCATACCAATCGAAAGGATAACTCCGGCGATTCCAGCGAGAGTGAGCGTGATCTTTGTGGAAAGCACCATGGTCATGAAAAATAGTACAAAACAAGCCACCAAAAAGGCGATGAATTTTTCTCCGCCGGAATCGCGATTTTTCAAAAGGAGATGCACGATGATTCCGAAAAGAGCCAAACTGATGAGAAGGGCCACGGCGGTTGGGAGTGCCGTCTTAATCATGAAGATGAGCAAGAGCGAGTAAATGGCCAAGGCCACGGTACTGATGAGTCCCGGGAGACGGTAGTAAAGAATCATGAAGATCGCGAGAATGATGACTCCGATGAGTCCCGCGAAAAGGCTCTGGTCTAGAGCTTCTTGCCCGAGGGTCGCGCTGATGTTGTATTGTCCCACAAGATCCACTGGGGCGGGAATGGCTCCGGTGTTGAGGTCGCGAGCCAAGTTTTGCGCTTCTTCAATGGTGAAGTCGCCGGTGATTTGAGCTTGGCCGCCGGAAATCTTTTCTTGTACGTTCGGCGCGGAAATCAAGCTGCCACCCACAAAGATTGCGACTTTCTTGCCCACATTTTTCTCGGTGAGGGCTTCGAACAGTGTGGCGCCTTCCTCGGTGAACGTGATGCTCACGTATGGTTGGTAATTTTGGTTGAAGGTTACGTCGGCGTGTTTGAAATGTTCTCCGGTCATGGCGGGAGTTTCAATCCAAGGGCTGGGAGCGGTGCTGTAAATAATTTTATTGAGGGACACCTTTTCGATTTCGGTGACTTCCTCGGAAGCTTCTTGTTTGGCGTAAACCGTCATGATGTGGTAGCCGAATTCCGTCTCCACAATTTCCGATACGCCTTCCACTTCCAAGGCGAAAGCGGCGTCTTCAAAAGCCTGCGTCATTTGGCCTCGTCCGAATTCTCCCAAGTCTCCTCCGTTCTCTTTTCCACTGGCGTCGTCCGTGTATTCACCGGCCAAAGTTTCAAAATTTTCACCGGCTTCCAGTCGGCCTTGCACTTCTTCTGCGCGAGCCAAGGCTTCCTCCTCGGTTCGTGTGATGCCTTCATCGGCGCGTTCGGCACCTTCATAGGCTATCAAAATATGGCGAGCGCTCACTTTCTCTTCCGTAGTCGTGGTTTCTTCTTCCACTTCTCGATCGATCATTTGAATCACTGTCATTCCTTTATTGGGAGTTGCCACTCCGGAGGCGTCAAGAACATATCCGCTGTCGGCTTCGTACGGTCCAAAAATGAAACCCACTTCCTGGTCTTTTACGGCATCTTGAGTTGCCGTATCGAGTAAGGAAACTTCCGTGAGTTCGCCTTCTTCATAGTAAACCTCATCGGCGTATTCTTTTTGTTCGGCCTGCGCGAGAATAATGAAATCCTCTCCGGCATTCACTTTGTCCAGAAAAGCGTTGGCGGCTTCCGAGGCCCACGCAGCTTGTTCAGCGTCTTCTTCCGGATTCGTGTTTTCTTCACGGAACTCGAGCTGAATGGTTTTTCCCACGGTGGCTTTGGCGTCTTCCAAATCTGTGATTCCTGCGAGTTCCACAATCACATGGTACTGTTCGGCAATATTCGAAACGTAAATGCTCGGTTCGGAAACGCCGAGACCGTCCACACGACGGCGTATCACTTCCTTCACTCCTTCCACAATTTGATCTCGGTCCGCACTGTCCACCTTGGAAAGATCGATGGCGTAATCGAGTTGCGTCCCGCCTTTGAGGTCGAGACCGAGTTTAAGATCGGTCACGCTATCGACATAACTGAGAGCGCCCGCGAACAAAAGAATGAGCAACACTTTTCCCGCGAGGAGTTTTTTGAAGGATAACATAAGAAATGGCTTAGGGTTGAGTTTATAAAGATCGGCAAGATTATACGAGTAAATGGCCTGAAAACAAGCGGCTCAGGAGGGGTTAGCTTGGCAAGTTAGGAAAATGTTGGCTTGTTCGTTTTTATGTAGCAATATCTCCAATAATGGTGGAACTCGTTTCACCCGTGTAAGTGCCGCTCGTATTATTATCAAAGACCGTGGCATCGATAATAACGTCGGAAGGAGAAGAGTAAAGTTCTACTCCGTACTCACTATTGTTTCTAAGCACGCATCCCGTCACGGTGTAATAAGCACCGCCGGAGCCGAGTCTTATACCACTCCCGCCATTTCCGTAAGCAACACAGCCCGACAAGGCCACATTATAACTGTAGTCGCCGTCCTCTTCTTGAATCATAAAACCGATTTCTCCATTATCAATGGCTTGACTGTTACTGATCGTTACGCGCGAGGATGCGGATACACGGATGCCTCGAAAGCCATTGTCACGTGCGATGTAATTTGTAATGGACACTCCATCCAAATCATTTCCATTAAAACCGTTGGCTGCCGCGTAGGTTGAAACGACATTTGAAATGGTAGCATTGTTGATACGGCGTAAATAAATGTTATGATCTTCTTCAGTATCAGTGCCGCAATTATAGACCACGATATTTGAAATGATTAGCTGATTCGTTCCTTTTACGTGGATTCCATTCTCACCGCAATTTTGAACCTTCAGTCCCTCAATACGAATGCTTGTATTCCGGTCGGAGTCACTGCCCTCGATTTCAATACAGTTTGTTACTGCACTTGATTCACTTTCAATCAAAAAATCTTTGAGAATGACATTGTTGATGCCATTTCCACTACCATCTTTAGCAATGCCATCCGCCGTGCTATTCGTGCTCATGACAATTTTACTATCCCAACCCGATCCTTCGATGGTGAGGTTGGAATTCAGTGTAATTTGATCATCTATGGAATATTCCCCGGGTTGAAGATGAATATTTCCATATCCTTGATCAATGTAGTATTGAATGGTCCCTTCCGTTGAACTATTAGAATGGTCATCTAAAGAAGGATCGGGATAAGCAATTTCATCTTTGATGGAGAAATCTCCTTCTACGTCAAGCGTAGAGGAAGGAGAACTCGTACCGATACCGACATTCCCTGAACTATAGTAAATGTCAGAACTGCTTGTACTCCAGGCACTTGAAGAGCTGGAGCTACCATCTCCAATACATGCCCCCGTTCCATCGCAAATCGTGCCGGTAGCCTCAATATTGCCATCGACAACCAGTTTTTCCGAAGGTGAGGTTGTTCCAATACCCACGTTACCATCGGTAGTTATGTGAAAACGCGATGCCGTTTGTGTAACGTCATAAATACCAAAACCGGTGGCGGCGACATTCGGACCCAAATACCAGTCGTCGCTCGAGTCGCTGAGTAAGTAGAGTGCATCGTTGGCCCCTGCATCAATGGTCAGAGGTTTCGCAGCGTCTTGTGTGCCAATTCCAATATAACCATTATTCCCAATCACCAAGTCGGCATAGGGTGAAGAACCTCTATGAAAAGCTAAAGTGTCATTGTTGGCAGCTCCGGTTTCAATATAAAAGAAATTCCCGTCACTCCCGTATCGTTCAAGACGCATAGCGGCACCGCCGTCTGTGCCACTTTTCATGATGAAAGAACTTTGAGTTGTTGTTCCAGTTATATCGAGTAAAGATGATGGGCTTGTGGTACCGATACCGACATTTCCGTCTGAAGTAATAGTTGTTTTAGCGACTCCTCCGATATCAAAGACCAGTTTTCCGCCTCCGTGGCCGGAGCTGTTGTCAGTCGATCGAATCAGCCAAGCCTCTCCGTCTGTTCCGGTATTCTCGATGGCGAAGGTCACTTCACTGCTTGAACCGCTTATGGTAAGATCTCCACTTATGGTTCCAGATTGATCAGAGCGGAGGAACTGAGAACTGTCCAGGCTATCAAAAAAATCAGCATCCAGAAGGGAACCGCTTCCATCGTTGATTTTTGAGGAGCTAATGTTAGCGGTGGAGCTGATATCCGCATTGACGATGGTTCCGTTGACAATATGTGAGGAACCAATACTACTATTTACAATTTCACTCGCACTTACACAGCGGGTACAGGTGAGATCGGTTGCCGTAATGCCAGCGTAAGCGGTTGGTGCCAAGCCAAGAAGCAAGAGCGAACCCAGTATTGAAAGCTTAGACATAATCATAGAGATGAGATTAGAGATTTTCACCTTCTGTTTCAACTGGTTTTGAAGAAGCAACGCAGTCTGCACTAAGCAATTTGACAGAGCTGCTTTCATTGAATACCGTTACAGGCTCGCATGTACCGTCGGAAGTTTGATTAATGAGTTCTTGAACGGTGTAGGCGCGCCCCTCCATAAAAGCATTCTCAGCGTAATTACTCACAAAGTCGTTCCAAAGAGAGCGACCAATAAAAGCGGCTGAAAGCAAAACATAAAGTGCCAAGACCCAAACGCTCCAATGGACTTTTTGAAACTTCATAGATTCTCAAAAACTTGGCTAGAATATGAGCTTTCAATAGGGATTTGTCAAATTATGTCCTTTGTGGAGTTTGGCGTCTTTTTCGAAATTGTTGCCTTGGCCGCTGCGGCCGTAGTCGTCGGCGAGTTTGATGACGTCGTCGAGGTCGTTGGTGGAGACTTCCAGGATTTCAGAGTCTTCCAGAGCTTGCGCGCGGTGGATGGTGCCGGGGTAAACATCGAGTTTGTCGCCCGGGTTTAAAAAATGTTCTTCCAAGGTGTCTGGAGATTTGCCCAAGGTGAATTTAATTTTGCCTTTGAGGAGGTATTGGGTTTCCTTCTTTTTTTCGTGGTATTGCAGAGAATAGCGGTGACCTTTCTTTATATGTAAAATTTTGCCCACGTATTCGGGCTCGATGGCGAACCAAATTTCTTTGCCCCAGGGTTTGAGAACTTCTTTAATGGGTTCCATCGTGCAGTTTTTTTAAGAGCGTTTTCAAGTCGGAACTTTTCTCTTTCGGACAGATGAGGGTGAAACCGTCGGCGCTGACGACAACCATATCTTTTAGGCCGAAGGCCGCGATCTTTTCGGTGCCTTCATTATAAAGGAGTGTCCCTTCACAGTCGACTGCGAGGACATCGCCTTTGGTGAGATTGGAGTGGGGACTTTCGGCCAACTCTTCGTGCAGAGAAGCAAAGGTTCCAATGTCGCTCCAGCCGAGGTCGGCGGGGATAATGCGGACCCGCGTGGGATCCACTTTTTCCATGATTCCGTAATCGATGGAAATTTTATCGCACTTGGGATAGTGATCGCTAATGGAGCCGCCTTTTTGAATGGCCATGAGCTGCTCGTAGGTTTTGGGCAGATATCTCTTGAATTCTTCGAGAATTGTGGAAACTTTCCACACGTAATAGCCCGTGTTCCAAAGATAGCTATAAGAGGAAAGGAAGCGTTTGGCGGTTTCGTAATCGGGCTTTTCTTTAAAGGCTTTGAACTCATAGACTTCCACGCCGCCTTGGTCGCCGAGCATGCGGCCGATTTTTACATAGCCCAAGTTGGTGTTGGGGTACTTGGCTTTTACCTCAATAATATTGAGGGTGTTTTCCTCCTCGGCCAAGCGGTTTGCTGCATACAATTTTTGTTCAAATTCGGCGGTGTCTTGGACAAGGTGATCCGCATAGACCACGGCCATCACAGCCTCCGGATTTTTTTTGGCGATAAGAGCCGCCGCCAAGCCGATGGAAGGACCGGTGTCTTGCATGCTGGGTTCCAAAATCAAGTTTTCCGGTGGGAGAGTCGGAAGTTGCTTCCGCACAAAATCTTCATATTGAGCGTTGGTGCACACATAGATGTCTTCCGGTTTTACAAAGGAAACCCGGTCGTAGGTTTCTTGAATCATGGTTCGGTCGGAAATCAGTTTTTGAAACTGTTTGGGTTTTTCCGAGTGGCTCATGGGCCAAAGCCGCGTTCCGGCTCCGCCGGCCAAAATCACGATTTTCATAATAGTTTCAGGTAGAAATCAACAAGGAAGTCTCCGAAAAAGTAGGTTAGCATAGTTCCCAGCACCAGGAAAGGGCCCAGCGGCACCGCGGTTTTTGGGGTGGCGTTTTTGCTGGCGAGCAAGAGCAGGCTCACGAGGCTTCCAATGATGTAACTGGCGAGAAGGGCGGTGAGCGTCATGGGCCATGCCAGCAGGAGCCCCATAAAAGCGCCGATTCGCAGATCGCCGCTTCCAATCCAACGTCCGCGAGAAAGCAAATATTGCAGACCGAAGAAAGAAACGGCCACGGCGGCCCCGAATAAACTGCTGAGCGGATTTCCAATGGCCACGCTCGCGATGAACGCAAAAACAATGGCGGGGAGCATAACACCATCATGGATTTCCTTATAACGGAGATCGTAAAAGAAAATGAACAAAAGTACGAGGAAGTGCAGGGCGTACCAAGCAAAGAGCGTCCAATTTTGGATGTAGAAAAAGAGCAGTCCAAAAGTGAGTGCGGTGGCGAGTTCGGTCACCGGGTACCAAAATGAGATTTTTTCTTTGCACTGATGGCAGTGACCTTTCAGCCAAAGGTAGCTGATGAGGGGAATGAGATCGTGGGCTTTCAGATCGGTTTTGCAGTGGGGACAGTGTGAGCGCCCGAAAAATATTCCTTTTTCTCCCGTGTGCAGACGGGGAATGAGCATGCTTAAAAAACTTCCGAAAAAGAGTCCCAAGATTCCGGCCAGCACCGAGTAGAGAGGTGTCATTGCGGGGTAATTAAAGCGTTGTACTGCTCGGCGGCTTCCACGCTGAGGGCTGCTCCTGGTTTGGACAGTTCATAGCTTTTTTTGAATTCGTCTTTGGCGTCTTCCTTGTTACCTTGGGCCAGTTTTAATTCACCCAAAGTAAAGTGAGCTTCCGCGGAATTCGGATCGATGTCGAGGGCCGTGTCCACGGCGGTGAGGGCCAAGTCCAACTCGCCGCGTTTAAGGTAAACTTCCGCAAGGTAAGTGTGACTTTCGGCGTTACTCGGGAAGTAAGAAGTGGATTCGGACGCGAGGGTTAAAGCGCGATCCAAGTCACCCAAAATATCCAGGGCGATGCGGAGCGGTTCGGCAAAAAGAGTCACGTCGCTTTGATCGATTTTTACCAAATATTCGTAAGCCGCCAACGCGTCTTCATAGTTTCCGAGAAAATTTTGGCTTTCCGCCAGTTTTCGATAGGCCTCCGATTCCGGCTCGAAATCGTAAAGAAGCGCGAGCTCGAAAGAGTCCACGGCTTCACCGTATTCTCCTTGCTCGTAGTGCGCGATTCCCAAGAAATAATGGGTTTCCGGTTTTACGGCATCGAGGTTTTTGGCTTCTTTAAAAGCATCCTCGGCTTCCGTGAGTTTTTTCATTTTCAGTTGGCTGTAACCCAGCAAAACCCACACGTCGCGATAATCATTTTTTTCGTTCAAAACCTTGAGTGCCAGGGTTTCCGCGAGCGGAAATTCATGAGCATCCACCATGGCTTTAACGAGCAGGGCTCGGAGATAAATATCTTGGCCGCCTTGTTGCGAATTGTAGGTCGAGAATGCGGTTTGAAAATTTTGGATGAGGGCGGGAATGACGGGACCGCTCAGGCCGGCCGCTTTTGAAAATTTGGATTTGGCACTTTCATAGTCGCCTTCGTAAGCCAGGAGCATGCCCAAAGCGAATTGACCCGCTTGATGATTTTCACTCACTTGATTCAAGACTTCTTTAGCCGGTTCAAAGTTTTGAGTGCGCATCAGCGCGAGTCCGTAATTGCTGCGATTGTCGTCCGAGGGATCGAGTTCGTAGCTGCGCTTAAATTCTTGCAGTGCTTCCTCATATTTCATCAGTTCCCAGTAAGCCTTTCCGAGCTTTCGATGAGCTTCGGGCTGAGTTTCGTCGATTTTAAGGGCCAAGGCAAATTCCTTCGCGGCAAGTTCAAAAAAGCCCGCATTAAACAGTTGATTGCCTTTGCTGATTCGCGCAGCAAAGCTCAAGGGAACATTTTGATCTTCACCGGCATCGG
>Ga0155735_125_pt1 | contig 12545 bp, 10 predicted proteins | sample RifCSPlowO2_01_FD_107389 | JGI IMG/M metagenome (GOLD analysis project Ga0155735, IMG submission 107389) | Candidatus Peregrinibacteria bacterium RIFCSPLOWO2_01_FULL_48_20 | reverse complement strand
CCCGCCACTCATCCATCCTCTCATCCCTAAGGGGCACGGCATCCAGCCCATACGCCTCCATCAGCGGATGCGCCGTCCCCTTCGCCCTATGCATATCAAACTCTTTCTTGAGCAGCGTATCCACCGCCGAATTGAGCGAAAACGGATACCCCGGCGGCTGCCCAATCCCCAAGCGGCGGTCGAGGTAGAAGCAGCGCGGACATTTTATAAACAGGTCAATTTTACTGCGTGAGATTCGAAAAGGCTCCGACGATTTGGGGTCGTAGAGGTTCCGGGTGCGGTGAGGCTTGTAGTATTGGGACATAGCTACATCAAAAAATAATATGACAAAGGGACAGAGACTGTTTTGGAGTCCTTGTCAATTTGGAGTCCGGAACTGGAGAATATCAAATTATAGTCAGAGTTGATTTTTTTCATACTATTCATGATTTGTTTTTTATCTTTATTGCCCATGCCAACTTCAATGATAATTTGTTTGGTATTCAATATTTGCAAAACGAAATCTGCACCACCCTGCTCGCTGTCATAACGTATAGCTCCCTGTCCTTTTATAATAAACTCTCGGTATAAATGTGCTCCAATTGAATCCTCAAGCAACTTACCCTGTCTTGTGAGATAGGTACTTTCCTGCCCTGTAAAATAGAAAAACGACATTCGGATTGCCGGAGACATGAAAAGGTATTTATTCGCTTTTTTGGCAATCGTCATGTTAGATCCGTATGCAGGAATTTTGATCAGTAGTTCAGCCTTTTCCAATGCATCAAAAATATTGGCTATGGTGAGGCGATTAATCTTAAATCTCTCCTCCAATGTATTGAGGCTCGTGGTGTCATTCTCCGCGATGGCAAAAATAATTCTTTTCACTACGCCAAGCGTATTTGCATCAAAGTTTCCCAGCATCGGGAGATCCTGCTTGATGATTTTATCCAAAAGCAAAGAAATCGAATCATATACAGCGGATTCATTTGGCATGACAAAAGAAAAAGGCAAAGTGCCATAGGCCAAATAGGCCCTGATATCGGCGCTGTTCACTTTTGACCAATATTGGTTTACCGGTGCCTGCAGTGCCAGTAAATTATTATAAACATCTTCGGCGCTTGGTGAGAAGTATACGGCCTGTCTGATTTTGTCTTTCAATTTGGGTGGATAAACTCCATTTTTTATCATTTCATATTCGGTAAAACACATGGGGGGCATTTTTTCAAAAACCGCTCTGCGCGCAAGGTTTGTGGTTGTTTGCAAAATCAAAGCCGATGAGCCGGTGCAACAAAAAAATACATTCGTGGTTTTTTCGAATAAAGATTTCAAGGTAACCGCCCACTTGGGATCACTTTGAATTTCATCCAAAAAAATAAGAATAGGCTTTTTCACACTTTCCAGATTCTCACCCAATATATCTTCGTAGGCGGACATCAGTTCCGCAATCCCTGCATCAAATAGATTCTTGGCATCTTCAACAGATAGAAACAAAATATTCTCAATTTTACTGTGATATTCCGTACAGGTTTGTGCCATTAAGGTCGTTTTACCAACACCTCTGAATCCCGGAATGATCACCATTTTATTTTCTGATTTTTTATTCAAAAAGTCATCTATATACTTCTGTATTTTCACAAAAATAAAGCGCTTTGGATGTTTTCTCCCATCCATACTGTGCGTAAAACGCTTCACCCGTTCATTTGTCGTACGGATTTGCTGCTGCAGGTATTGAACGAGCTCTTGGTTCATAACTATTCAGATAGGCTAGAAGGATGCAGTTCTAGTATATTCGACTACACTAGAAAGGTCAAGAGGGCATTTTTGATCTTATAGGGTCGCCAAAACAAACCGGCACTGAAAAGACCCAAACAACCATTGTTGAATTCAAGATCGTTATAAACGACTTGAACGACATCAACCATGAAAAGGACATAAGGAGCAACGTGTAAGGATTTCTTACACGTTCACTGGCACGGCATCCAGCCCATACGCATCCATCAGCGGATGCGCCGTCCCCTTCGCCCTATGCATATCAAACTCTTTCTTAAGCAGCGTATCCACCGCCGAATTCAGCGCAAACGGATACCCCGGCGGCAGCCCAACCCCCAGCCTCCTATCCAGATAAAAACACCTTGGACATTTTATAAACAGGTCAATTTTGCTGCGCGAGATTCGAAAAGCCTCCGACGATTTCGGATCGTAGAGATTTCGAGTTCGATGAGGGTTGTAGTATTTGGACATGGGGAGATTATAGCACGTGCCTTTTTTTGGAGAGAATGTTATCGTAAAGACAATTAAACATCATAATCTGGGAAATAAAGGAGAAGAAAATGAGGTATTGCTTAAAGCATTTTTGATTAAATGCCATTTCCAATATCTTCAAGCTGGTGTGGAAATACAGGATGGACCTGAAGAGTTTAGAAAAATTACACAACTCAGTTTTGGCCCTGATAGTGATAAAATTCCCGATTGGCTAACAAAGTATGATAAATGGTTGGAGGAAAAAGATTATCTGAAACTAAAAGGGATTTTTCCGAAAGCCAAGGCTTTGTTCAAAGCCGATATCTGTATTAATGGAATTAAATACAGCGTTAAGTCTACTGGTGCAGCAAAAACAGCATTGATTAACCATACACCGAGAAGTGGTGTGGATAAAGTTTGCAAAAAATTAGGGATAGAGATAGCTCCCTTAGATTCTATGGTTCAAAAGTATTGGAGCTTGAGGAAATCAAAAGAAATTGGAGAAGATATCAAAAATAGTGACGACAGGTCACCATTTAGGAGCCAAAAAGCTTATTTCAAGCCAATACTGAATTATTTTCTTTTTAAAGGTACAGGCTATAGAGGCGACTCAAGTTTCCCCGCAGATAAAATATTAATGTTTAAGAATCCATCTGATCCATCCACATATAAAATCATTACCCCAAAAGACGCGGTGGACTCAGTTTGGGAGGAACTGACGTTCTCAATGAGGCAGAAAGGCATGCCTACCTCGTATTCACCTGCAAAGCACCCAATATTGGCACCATGGGTTGGATATACCTCTGACGATCCTGGACTTCCAAAAGGCTCTCTTCATGTACGTTCGTAAGAGCTTTTACTATGACTTCAGCAAAAGCCTGAATTGCCGGAACGGCAACGCTATTACCTAACTGTTTCATTGCGTAGGTTTCATTTACAGGAAATTCAAAACCATCAGGGAATCCTTGCATTTTCTTTCCTTCTTTTGAGGTTACACGTTTTACTTCACCATCGACAATATAGCCGTCCCAATTCCTTCTATCGTCTATAGGTGATCTTCTACCACCACATCTAAGCGTAAATCCTATTTTTCTCGGACAGATGCCCCCAAATACTTCAGACATTGTGAGTTGCAAGGGTTTCTTTGCGGGCGCATCAAATTTAATACGTTTATCTTTGAATCCGATCATGAAGACTCTGGGCCTTAGTTGCGGTAATCCGTAATCACAGGCTTTTACTCTAAAGAAGTTAAATGAGTAGCCAAGATCCTCTTCTAATACTTCTCGAATTTTGGCAAAAGTCTCTCCATTATTATGGTTGAGCAGCCCGGTTACATTCTCTAAGAAAAAGGCCTGTGGACGTTTAACCCTCAAAATTTCCGCTATGTTAAAAAACAAAGTACCTCTCGTATCTTCAAAGCCCATTTTATGCCCCGCATTACTAAACGGCTGGCAAGGAAATCCACCCGTTAGAATGTCAAAATCAGGTATATCATTCTCGATGTCTTTAATAGAGTTTATATCTCCAATAAAGTTCCCGTTTTTGAATAATTCCGGAGATATTTTTTTAAAGTTATACTCGTAAGTTTTTCTTGCAGCATCATCCCATTCAGATGAAAAAACACATTCCGCACCTGCATTATGGAAAGCCAGATGGAATCCTCCAATGCCGGCAAATAAATCAATAAACTTAAGTTTTTGGGATTTCTTCATGGTGTTTTTATAGCGTGTGAGCCTATATTAGGTGAGTGCATGCATACCGTCAACTCTTACTTTGCTTTATGTTTTGACTTTTAGCTCCTTTCTCAGTCTCGTATAACATTTTTTAACGTCTTTTTTCACATCATGTCCCCAGAATCTTAACACCGTAACTCCCATCGCCTCTAAAGTATCATTCACTTTTGAATCTCTAGCAACATTTTTATTTAGTTTTTCATCCCAAAATTTATAGTTACTGCTTGGAATACTTAAACAAACAGGACATTTATGCCAAAAACAGCCATCAATGAAAACCGCCACTTTAGTCTTCCCAAAATATAAATCAGGTTTTCCTGTCACATTTTTTCTGCCAATCCTATAACCTCTTATTCCTTTACTGCGTATGTAGTTTCTAAAAGTATCTTCAATTTTAGTATTTTTACTCTTAACACAGGACATACAGTAACTCCTTTGTTTTTTACTGAGTACATCCATAACGAAACGGTCTTGTCTAAGGTTTACAAAATTTTCAATAATTTTTCAATAAAACTGATTAGTTCATTGCTGATTTTTTTAATTTTTTGCGTATCAACTAAAAGTTGATTTCTTTCACTGCTATCTCCTTTTAATATTTTTATGATGGGCATCTGTGATATTACATTATTACTCTTGATTAAATATTGCTGATAAATTTCTAGTTTTAAACGAATTTCTTGGTGGATGGCATGTGATAACAACTTATTTATTAGGGGAGGTAAATTATTTATTAAATATAGACCAACCACATCTGTACCTACGTCCTTCAATAAAACTTCAATTGTTTCTGCAATTTGTATATTACGTTTAAGCTCATTTAATTGAGAGGTTAACAACTCTTTAATCTCTTTAATGTTGCTTTTTGATAATTCTGTCGCGAGCTGTCCATCATAAAAATATACTCGATGTATATACGGTTTCAGTCTTGCATTCTGTAATATTATTTTTTTTGCATTGCCTACAAATTCTCCGTTGGTGAAAATAAAAAAATCAGCAATATTTTGCTCTTTTTTAGTCACCATATCAGTAAATGGCATTTCGAAAGCATTTGTAATGTGATCGACTAAATCATTAATTCCCTTATTGTTACCACCCGCAATATTGCCTACTTTTATTTGTGCCGCATGATACTTTTTGTTTCCAAATCGATCGAACTCTGCAAAAAGAACATCTTTGCCGAATTCTTCTATCCCATGATTGTAGCGAACTTCAATAAATCCCATATATTTTAACAAGGGAATTATGATTTCTTTTGTATATTGATCTTCATCCATATGTTAATTGTAATTTGTATTCTCCAATAAATAAATCATTTCGTAGAGGCGTAGAATCTAGGCTAGAGGGTGCCTACTTGTAAGACCTCGATCTTTGAATCTCCGTATCGCAATCAGGACAGATCAGGTTTGTGTTTTCTTCGGTGTAACCATCTTTGGCGTTGAGACGGTCAAGGACCGCATATTTTAAGGGGAGAATTTGCTTGCAGCTTGTGCAAAGATTGTTTTGGGATACACGTTTCTTCTTTTTTAATTTCATTCGAAGATGGGGTTTACCTCTTTCGTCATAGGTCAATTCTTTGTAAATCTTTCTTCTAAGCGCGAACTCAAGATCTAAGTCTCCATTTGAATACTCTAAAATACTCTTTCGAACTCTACCTAAAAGAGTATTCACCTTCTTCAACTCTAAAGTATTTAGATTGCGATTTGGCATCGAAAAGGTTTTTTACTTCTCCACCGCACTTTAACACATGGCCAGGAGAGGGGTAAGGAAAAGTTAGCCAAGCTTCTTAAGGCAACTTTTTAAGTTCCTCAAAACGACGGTATAGCCACACGATATTCATTATCATTCCCAGTAAAAATCTTTTTGCATGAAATAAATTCACTTCATTCCCATTATTCTCAAATGATCTGACTAAGTCACTTTTATTTTTAAGTAATTCGATTCGGTCTATCAGCTCAGGGCTACCTGCAGCTGCGTACTTCGTTAGTAATTCGTTACACTTTTCGTATACGTCTTGTGCTAAAATTTTACACCATTCAAGTACCGTAAGAGGTGTCCCATTTGGAGAGTATGCATTTGAAGGTATAGTCTCTATGGGAGTATCAACAAGAACTTCTTTCAATACTTCTTCATCTATTGCCAAAGTATCTAAGACAGCTCCTCTCCCTCTGTCTGAAGAAGTTCCAAGGAAAACATACTTTCCCATGTTTAACTTTGTTTCAACTGGCACTACGTCTAAACTTGGAAATGGAAAACTTTCGTCTGGTATCCCAAATGCATGTTTCGCTTTTTGTGATAGCTGTTTGTGTTGAGAAATAAAAACTGGCGTTAGTCGGAAAAAAGCTAAGAATAACCCAGGAATACCAAAGTAGGCATTTGCAATTATTTGATCTCTTTTTTCTGAAACAGTTGGTTCATAGAGGCTCCTTGTTGGCTCGTGAGAGCTTCCCAGTAAAGTCTTTGCATGCTGTTCGCTTTCTTTCTTCCACTCTTTTAGTTTTTCTGGCGTGTAGGTTTCCTCATCATTATCAATTTTAGTCCCACAATTTCTGCAAGTCCAAATACCATTTTCAATTGATTTACGTTCAGCTGTTGTCATTTCCGCATTAGAACGCGGTGAATTAGGGGAATCAACAGCTCCATATATATGACTAGCCATGCCAATATTGTTCACGCTCTCCTGAGACTCTTCCCCTGGACCGACTGTAATTATTCTACATGCAGGAATTGAGCACCTATAACCTACCCTTTGAGCAAGTTTTAATTTAATTTTAGTAGGGAAATCATCTCTTGTCATTTGGTCAGTTACTGTAAAGCAAATTCAATTATTCCCTACTCTTCCACACACTTCACATGCATCTCCTTCAGCGTCTCATCCGGCAGGCTTGAGGGTGCGCCTGTAAGTAAGTCCTTCGCCTTGCTGTCCTTCGGAAACGCAATCACTTCGCGGATGTTGGGTTCGTCACGTAGGAGCATCAAAATTCTATCGAGGCCCAAGGCGATTCCTCCGTGGGGGGGTGCTCCGTATTCGAAGGCTTCGAGAATGTGGCCGAATCGTCGGCCAATTTCTACGTCGCTAATTCCCAAAGTCTTGAAGATTTTTTCTTGGACAATGGGGGAGTGGATACGGATGGAGCCGCCGCCGATTTCGCTGCCGTTCATGGCGATGTCGTAGGCTTTGGCTAAAACGTTTTTGGGGTCGGTGTCGAGTTGGGCGATTTGGTCGTCCTTGGGAGCGGTGAAGGGGTGGTGGGCGGAAGCGAGGCGCTTTTCTGCTTCGCTGTATTCGAACAAAGGGAAGTCGGTCACCCAGAGCAAAGCGAGTTTCTTGGGGTCGCGGAGCTTGAAGCGGTCGCCACAGGCGAGACGCACGTAACCGAGGGCGTTGCAGGCTACCTCGAAACTGTCGCTGGCCGAGAAGAAAATAATATCGCCGGTCTTGGCTTCAGCGGCTTTGACTAGAGCTTCGAGCTCTTCGGGCTTAAAGAATTTCGCAATCGGCGCCTTGGGGCCGTCGGCTTCCATTTGAATGTAGGCCAATCCTTTAGCTCCGTAGACTTTGGCGAGCTCGGTCATGTCATCGATTTCCTTTCGGCTGAATTCGGCGCCACCTTCCACGGTGAGGCATTTCACATAACCTTTCGCGGCGGCATCGGCAAAAACCTTAAAATCACAGCCTTTCACGAGTTCGGTCACGTCACGGATTTCCATTCCAAAGCGCAGGTCGGGTTTATCGGTTCCAAAACGGCTCATGGCATCGTGCCAGGTGAGGCGGGGGAACGGCGTTTGCATGATTTCTTTTTCGGGCACGAGCTCCTTGAGCAAAATCGTCAGCACTTCTTCGTTCAGGCTCATCACGTCCTCTTCTTCCACAAAAGACATTTCAAGGTCGAGCTGGGTGAATTCGGGTTGGCGATCTCCACGGGAATCTTCGTCGCGGAAACAGCGGGCGATCTGGAAATATTTATCCATGCCGCTCACCATCAAAAGCTGCTTGAGCTGCTGAGGAGATTGGGGCAAAACGTAAAAAGTTCCGGGGTAGAGGCGGGCGGGCACAATGAATTCGCGGCTGCCCTCGGGAGTGCCCTTCATGAGCATGGGCGTTTCCACTTCACAAAAGCCGCGTTCGTCCATGAGGTCGCGCAGACGCTTGATGAACTTGTGGCGGAACACGAGGTTGTTCTTCATGCGCTCTTTGCGCAGATCGAGGTAGCGGTACTTGAGGCGGAGCTCTTCGTTCACTTCCTTATCTTGGTCGATTTCAAAAGGCGGAGTTTTGGCTTTGTTCAAAATTTCAATCTCGGTGATGCGTACCTCAATGGCGCCGGTGGCAAGCTCCTTATTCTCGAGTCCGGCGGGGCGAACCCACACTTTCCCGGTCACTTTCAAAACAAACTCGGAGCGCACTGTTTCGGCGAGCGCATGAGCTTCCTTATTAAGAGCGGGATCAAATACAATTTGAGTGAGGCCGTAGCGGTCGCGAAGATCAATAAAAATAAGTTCTCCGTGGTCGCGTCGTCGGTGCACCCATCCGCTCAGAGTAACGGTTTCGGAGTCATGGGAAGCGCGGAGTTCGCCACAGGTATGGGTTCGATACATAGGATGTGAGATCAATATTAGGTTGAGTGCATTGTAAGATGCAATGGCATTGAAGTCAAAAATGAGTTTGGGTAAGATGGGGATGTTCTGCCGATCACAGAACACTTCTGAGGAACTCCTCTCATAGAGTAGCCCAGGCCAGGTGAGTGAAAGTCGCTTTTCGGGATTCCTTCCCGCCCCACCGTAGCTCGGTGGGGTAATATCTACAGCAAATTCCTTGCAGGCCTAAAGGGATTTTGCTAGACTCTAATTACTTTCGGGATTTTCCCGCTACCCCTCCCAGAAATGGGAGGGCCTATTTTTTATTTGCAAAGTTTTAGGAAGCCCTCTTTCACTCGATTGAAATCGGGGTCATCGAGTTGGCCCAAACACCGAAGCACTCTTCTGTAATCAATGGAACGAACTTGATGGAGGCAGGCTGACATTTCAATGCCTTTTTGCTTAAAGTTTACATACCAGCTTCCATAATGAACTTGAGTGGTGACAGGAATTATTATGTAAAAACCATTCGCTAATTTCCTCAAGATAATTACCGGACGTGAGAATCGTCGATCTTTTCCATTTATTTCGGCACCAATATTCTCTCCCAAACTTGCCCACCACATTTCCCCATCAGATACCATGGGTGGTTTATGAATGATGGAGTGGAGCATCTCCTTGAAGCTCATCCACTCCGAAAACCTTTTTACACGAATAAGCATAATTAAAATTTAATGAACCCTCATTATAAAGAAGCCCAAACCACCTTGTCCTGACAAAAACCTGAAATAATCCTGAATTTTTCTACATCAAGCGACCAAAAGTTTTTTCAACTCGCCCTGAAGCTCAGGGTTCGCAACGTCCACGCCAAAAGGAACTTTCACACGTTTGAGAGAATGTTCGGCGGGAATATGGATTTCCACGGTGGTGTCTCCTTTGTAGGATTCAAGAAGCGGTTTCAAGCGACTGAGGACGGAGGGGCTGGTGCCGGCGTCGAGCTCTATCACATAAGGGCCGGTGGTTTCCGGTTCTTCGCCCTTGTCGGCATCGCCTTCCGGGACTTCGGCGGCGCGTAAGGCGGGAACACCCACAATGCGCTCTTCGGCATCAAAAAGATTTTTGTCTTTGGCGGAAGCAATCATGTTTTCGAGCGAAAGGGGAGTAAGGGTATCGATGGCGATTTGAAAGTCTTCGCTGCGAAGATCGAGACGGCCTTCAAAGGAATAGACGTGATCTTCTTCAAGCATGGCGCCGAAAGAATCGTAAGCGCGAGGGAAGAGCACAAAAGAGACGCGCGCGGTGGGATCTTCGAGTTCGCCCATAGCCATGTATTTGCCGGCTTTGGTCATGACGCGACGAATTTGCGCGACAAGGCCGGTGACTTTGATTTTTTTATCGACGAATTTTTCATTCAGCGTGCCGATGAGTTTGCCTTTGCTTTGCAGGTAGGCTTTCATTCCTTGGAGCGGATGGCCGCTGATAGAAAGCCCGAGATACTCTTTTTCCCAACGAAAACGTTGATTGGAGTCGGCGGCTTTCATCGTGGTGAGTTTGAGGTTTTGGGTTTCACTGCCGGGCATCATACCGAAAATATCGGTTTGACCTTCGGACAAAGAGGATTGAATATTTTTTGCGTAGTTTGAAATTGCTTCGTAGTTTGCGGCGATTTGAGCGCGTTCACCAAGATCATCGAGAGTGCCGGAAAAGGCGAGGCACTCGATACTCTTTTTATTGAGCATTTTGGCGGGAACGCGACGGGCAAAATTTTCCAAATTAATGAAAGGTCCTTCTTTTTCACGGATGCGAATGATTTCGTGGGTCGGTCCTTCGCCCATGCCTTTCACGGCCATGAGTCCGAAACGAATATTTTTTTCGTCGACAACGGTGAAATGGCCGCGCGACTCATTGATATGCGGCGGTAAAACGGCAATGCCCATATTGCGGCACTCTTCAATTTCCACCACGATGCGATCGGTATTATCGGCATCGGACGTGAGCAAAGCGGCCATGAACTCGGCGGGGAAGTGAGCTTTGAGATAGGCGGTTTGGTAGGCGATGAGCGCGTAACATGCCGCGTGAGATTTGTTAAATCCATAACCGGCAAAAGGTTCGATCACTTCATCAAAGATTTTTTCCGCCAGTTTTTTTTGATTGCCGGTCTTCACGGCGCCCTCAATAAATTTCTCGCGTTGAGCGGACAGTTCTTTCGCGATTTTCTTTCCGATGGCTCGGCGGAGCAAGTCCGCCTCGCCCAATGTAAAGCCCGCGAACCGCTTCGCAATTTCCAAAATTTGCTCCTGATAAATGGCAATTCCATACGTTTCCTTCAAAACCTCCTCCAGCGACGGATGCAAATACGTCACTTTCTTTTTTCCGTGCTTTCCGTCGATGTAAGTGGAAATGAACTGCATGGGTCCCGGGCGATACAAAGACACCATGGCAATGAGGTCTCCGAAATCGGTGGGCTTGAGTTCGCGGAGGTAGCGCTTCATTCCGGCCGATTCAAATTGGAAGACTCCGGTGGTTTCTCCGCGTTTCAAAAGTTCGTAGGGTTTTGCGTCGTCCATGGGAAGATTGGGAAGATCCACGATCACCTCCGGACGCGTGCGTCTCAAAATTCCCAAAGTCGTTTCAATGATGCTCAAGTTTTTGAGCCCGAGAAAATCCATTTTAAGCAGCCCGAGTTCTTCACAGGGTTTCATGGAGTACTGCGTTACAATTCCTTCCAGGTCGCCGGCGGCTTTTTGCAGCGCCGTATGCTCGGTCAAAGGATCGCGAGAAATAATGACCGCGCAGGCATGCGTTCCCACTTGGCGAATGGTGCCCTCCAATTTAATGGCGGTATCCAAGATTTCCTTGGCGTTCGCGTCTTCCTTATAAAGCTTGGAAAATTCGGGATCGTGCGTGACCGATTCTTGCAGGGGAGCGTATTTCCCAAAAATGGCGGGCGGAACTTTTCTGGCCACGGCGTCGACTTCGGCGTAACTGAAGCCCAGCGCTCTGCCGGCATCGCGAATGGCCGCTTTGGCGGCAAGCGTTCCAAAGGTGATGATTTGAGCCACATGGTCCGCTCCATACTTTTTTGTGACGTAATCCAACACTTCATCACGTCTATTGTCGGCAAAGTCCACGTCAATATCCGGCATGCTGATACGTTCCGGGTTTAGAAATCGTTCAAAAAGAAGTCCATACTTAAGGGGATCGAGTTCGGTGATGCGCAGACAATACGCAATAATGGAACCGGCGGCGCTTCCGCGCCCGGGGCCCACGACCACGCCGCTTTCTTTGGCGTGCCGAATGAAGTCATGCACAATCAAAAAGTAGGTGTCGAAGCCCATTTTGTGAACGGTTTCCAGCTCAAATTCCAGGCGCTCGCGCGCTTCGTGCTCGGCGAAGCCGAGGCTCCCTTCCTTTCCATATCTCTCTTCAAAACCTTTCTCGCAGAGTTCACGCAAATATTTTTCCGGTTTCACTTTTCCCGTTTCAAAATTCGGAATTTGCTGTTGCCCGAATTCAATTTCCACCTTGCACATTTCCGCGATTTTCACCGTGTTTTCCACAGCCTCCGGACAAAATTGAAACGCCTCCACCATGTCTTCCGGTGAGCGCATCGAATAATTGCCGACAAATTTAAAGCGATGTTCGTCATCGACAGTTCTTTGCGTTTGCACGCAAATGAGCACGTCGTGCGCTTCGGCATCTTCCGTCACGGCGTAATGACAATCGTTCGCGGCCACCGGTGGCGCGCCGGTTTCCTTCGCAAGTTCCAACAACTTACTGTTCACAATGCTCCAGTTCGCAATTTCCGGATGGTGTTGAAGCTCCAAAAAGAAAAACTCTTTTCCGAAAATTTTCTGATACTTTAGAATGGCTTCCTTAGCGCCGGGCAAATTATTATCCAGAATCGCCTTGGGGATGACGCCGTTCAAACTTCCGGAAAGACCGATGAGCCCTTCGGCATGTTCCGCCAAAACGGAATCGTCAATGCGCGGTTTGTAGTAAAATCCTTCCAAGGCC
>Ga0155735_159_pt1 | contig 12981 bp, 9 predicted proteins | sample RifCSPlowO2_01_FD_107389 | JGI IMG/M metagenome (GOLD analysis project Ga0155735, IMG submission 107389) | Candidatus Peregrinibacteria bacterium RIFCSPLOWO2_01_FULL_48_20 | reverse complement strand
AAGAATTTTTCCTTTAAGCGGCAGCGACATTTACAAGAAGTTCAGCGTTTAAATCTTTATACAACTTGAGAGTGACGGGGAAGACTCCCGTGCTTTTAATTTGAGTGGAAATTTCAATATTTTTCTCCGGGATTTCCACTTTGAGTTGCGCTTTCATGGCGGCGGCGATTTCTTTGGCGCTCACCGAGGCGTACAGTTTACCACCTTCACTCGCCTTCTCGACAACATTCACCGATTTCCCGTTCACTTTCTCAAAAACCGCTTGAGCGCTCTCTTTGAGCATTTCCAATTTCTCAACCGCCTTCGCTTGTTGCGCGTGCACATGGCTCACCAAAGTGGCCGTGGCGGGTCTTGCCAATCTTCGAGGTGACAAAAAGTTTTGGAAGTAACCGTCGGAGACTTCTTTAACTTCTCCTTTCTGCCCCAAACTCCGGACATGTTCGAGTAAGATTATTTTCATAACTGCTTGTCAATTAAATTCCCATGAGCTTATTGTCGTGAATCGGTCCTTGGGAAGCAAGAGTTTTTTGAAATTCACTCCGGTCAATTTTGTATCCACCACATAATAGTAACTTGGAGTATAGAGGAAAACGGCGGGAACGTCATCGGCAAGTGTGGCACCCAAATCTTCCAGCAGCGATTGTTTTTCAGTGAGATCAAAAGTGGAACGGATTTTTTCAATGAGAACATCCGCATTAGGATTTTGGTAGTTCGACAAATTCAGACCCGTTTCACTGGCTTGGCTGGAATGCCAATAGGCAAAGGTATCCAAATTGTAACCTAAACTTTGACCGTAGAGCAGCATATCGTAATCGCGCGTTTTAATGATTTCGCCGAGCTCATCGAGCGTGTATTTTTCAATCGCCACTTCCACGCCCACTTCCGCCAATTGCGCTTTAATAAGATCGGCCGTGATTTGGTTTATTTCTTCTTGAAGTTCGTTTTCACCCGAGAAGTCGCGGCGCACGAGGCGAAGGGAGTAGAGCGCTCCGTCTTCATTAGTACGAACCGTGGCTCCTTCGGCAAGCGTCCAGCCGGCATCAAAAAGCGCACCTCTGGCTTCTTCCGGATTAGACTCATAAATCCATTCGGTCTGACTGAGTTCCAAAAGAGGCGTGTCGATGCGCACTTTATAATCGATGGCGCTCAAAATTTCATCTTTATCCAAAGCTTTGGAAATCCCCAAACGTTCCTTTTTCTTGATCAAAAATTGAGAATCCGTATTGAAGAAAAGCGCCGTGTATTGAGGAAGTTCATACTGGTAAGTAACTAAATTTGTCAGGTCCATTTCTTCCAGAAGGCTCTGACGGATGCGCGCCGCTCCATTCCAAACCGAGCGATTTTCAGCTAAAGCGGTGCTTGTGGGGTAAGCCACAAAGCGAATTTTTTCAATACTGGCAGCACTGCCGTAGTACTGGGGAAAAACGGAAAGTACCACTGAGGCGGAGCCATCATCGTGCATTTCGTAAGGTTCGGCCACTTGGTAAGGTCCGGACCCAATCGGGATTTGATTGAAGGCGTGCACATCGAGCTCCGAAACGGGAACATCACCCAAAATGTGTTCCGGTAAAAGCCCCACGGTCATGGCCGAAAAGAAAAAAGAATTCGGCGAATTCAGGGTGAAAGTAACGGTTCGCGTATCGACTTGTTCAATTTTTACGCCGTCAAAATTGGATTTTAAAATCGGATTGTTGAAATCGGGCGATTGAAGGACGCTTGCAAAGGTGAAGTAGAGATCATCCGCCTTGATCTCGATACCGTCGTGCCAAAAGAGTCCATTCTTTAAGGTAAAGGTGTAGGTGAGTTGATCGTCACTGAGGGTGTGCGTGGCCATGTCTTCTTCAAATCCTTCCGTGACGGAGTTGTATTTGACCAGACCTGAGAAAATCAGACTGGCGATGTCCGCGTCCGCTTCGCTGAATTCCGTGAAAACGGGGTTTAAATGCGTGATTTCGCCCACAATGCCTTCCGTATAAACTTTCCCTTCATCTGAGAGAAAGCCAATGCCAGGGAAAAGAATGGAGAAAAGACTCAAAAGAAAAACGGCTCCGAGCACAAACCCGAGCACCTTTTCCTTTCTATTGAAGGATTTTAGTGTGCGGATAAAAAGTTTCATTGAATGAAGTTGACGGCCAAGGACAATCCCAAGAATAAGGCCACCAAAACGATGGTGCTTTGCGCCAGAATTTTCTCGGCTCCACGCTTTTGGCTTTGTATGGGAGCTCCTCCGACGCCGGAAATGGCTTCTCCAAGTCCGCTACCCCTTTCTTGAACGAGGATAAGGAACACGAGGAGCACGGCAAGTACAAGTTGAATGATCAGAAGTGCGGTTTGCATATTAATCGTCTTTTAAGAACCAGTGAATCAGCCAATTGGCCAGGCCAAAGATAACTGCTGCAATCAGATAGGTCAAGGGCCCGTCCACCACCAAGTCCACTCCTTCAAAGTCCATCACTGCCAAAAGATAGTTGGCCAAGTAAAGAATGAAGGCGTTGAGCACGATCAAAAAAAGACCGCCCGTGATAAAAACCAAAGGGAAAGAGAGCACTTTTAAGAGAGGTTTTAAGATGAAATTCAGGACGGTCAAAATGAGCGCCACAATAACGGGCGCGATGAGTCCCCCTTCAAAAGTGAAGCCTTCCAAAATACGGCTGACCAGAAAAAGTGCGAGAGCATTGGCGAGAATGGTGACAAGAATGCGCATGGATTTTCAGGTTGCGGTGAGTGGATGAGTGACTTTCTTTACGGCCAGTTTAGCGGAAAAACCTTCAATATTAAACTCTTTTTCAAGATCCCACTCGAAATCGCCGCCCTGGCGAAGTTCCTCGGCCAAGGTCTCTTGCTTAATTTCGCCTGCAAACTTTGTAACGGCCGCCTCCAATTTTCCTTCACTCTTCACGAGCACATCAATTCGATCACTCACTTGATAACCGGCTTCTTTTCGCATGTCTTGCAAACTGCGAACCACTTCGCGCATGAGGCCTTCCCACTCGAGATCTTCGGTGAGAGTGAGGTCGAGTGAGACCACGGTGCCTTCCTCCGACTCAATATCTACGCCTTCTTTTCCCTTATAAGCGAGTTCAACTTCCTCCGGTTCCAAGGAGAAACCCGCCACTTCCACTCTCCCGTCCGGTAAAACTTTGAAATTTCCGGCTTTGGATTCCTGAATGATTTTTTGGACATCTTTCCCATACTTGGGTCCCAAGAGTTTTGCGTTGGGGAGTGCCACAAAGGTCGCGAGTTCCCCCGCATCTTTCAGAATTTCCAATTCTTTCACATTGAGTTCTTCCAAAATAACCGCCTTTTGAAGGAGAATTTTTTCCGGATCAAGGGATTTCGGTAAGCCCACCACCACTTTTTGCAGCGGCTGGCGTACACGAATTTTTTTCTTTCCGCGAATGGCATGGCCAAGGTTGACTACCCGCCTGGCCAAAAGAATTTCCTCATTGAGTTCCTTGTCGATTTGTACTTCCTCCGCCTTCGGCCAATCGGTTAAATGAACGGATTCTTTCTCCGTTAAATTGCGGTAAATTTCGTCGGCGAGAAAGGGCATGAAGGGCGCCAAAATTTGTGAGAATTTCACCAAGACCGTGTGAAGCGTTTCGTAAGCGCATTGTTTATCGCCATCGTTTTCCGATTTCCAAAAGCGGCGGCGGCTGCGGCGCACGTACCAGTTGGAGAGGTCGTCCACAAAATCCAGCATGGGGCGCGTGGCTTTGGTGAGATTGTAATCCTCCATGTTCTCCGTCACCTCTTTAATGAGCGCGTGAAGGCGGGACAAAATCCAGAGGTCGAGTTTATGCGCGGGCTTTTGAGGATTTTTGTTCGGAGTGAAATTATCGATGTTCGCGTAGGTCACAAAAAAACTGTAGGTGTTCCAGAGTGTGAGGGTAAACTTTTTCACGAGTTCATCCACATGTTGTTCGGAAAAACGCACGTCTTCGGCGAGCGGTGCGGTGGAGGTGTAAAGAAACATGCGCACACTATCCACCCCTTTCTCTTCAAAAAGCAGTTTGGGGTCGGGATAATTTTTCTTTCGCTTGGAAAGTTTTTCACCGCCCTGGGCCAGCAAAATTCCATTCACAATCACGTTTTGGAAGGCGGGCTTATCGAACAAAATGGTGGCGAGCACGTGCAAGGTGTAAAACCAACCTCGGGTTTGATCGAGCCCTTCCGCAATAAAATGCGCGGGGAAATTTTTTTCAAATTCTTCTTTGTTTTCAAAAGGATAGTGAAGCTGCGCGTAAGGCATGGCACCCGATTCGAACCAGCAATCGAGTACTTCCGGGATACGTTTCATTATCTTTTGGCATTTGGCGCAGGGGTAAGTAACTTCATCAATATAGGGTTTGTGCAAGTCGACTTCATTTCCCCTCATCGGCACTTTTCCGCTGCGGGTTTTCAACTCTTCAATGGAACCGATGCACTCTTGTTCTCCGCAACTTTCACATTCCCAAATGGGAAGCGGGGTTCCCCAAAATCGGTTTCGCGAGATATTCCAATCGCGCACGTTTTCGAGCCATTTTCCAAAACGTCCTTCTTTAATATGGTCGGGCTGCCAGTGAATTTTTTGATTGTTCGCAATGAGTTTGTCTTTAATATCGGTCACACGGATGAACCAGGCTTTCGTGGCGTAGTTGAGCAGTGGTGTGTCACAACGCCAGCAATGCGGGTAACTGTGGCGGTAATTTTCTTTTTTGAAAAGTTTGCCGTTTTTTGCCAGCCAATCGGCGATGTTATTCTCCTGGCCTTTCACAAATTTTCCCGCCCACGGCGTGACTTCTTTTTCAAAAAGGCCCGCCATATCCACGTGACGAAGAATGGGAATTCCCTCCTTTAAAGAGGCTTCCATGTCGTCCTCTCCATAGCCGCTGGCAATGTGCACAATTCCGGTTCCGTCTTGTGTAGTGACGAAGTCGGCGGCAATCACTTTCCATGCTTTTTCAAGACCCTCAAGCGGAGCATTGGTGTAGTAGTCGAAAAGAGGAACATAGGCCTTGCCCACAAGCTCCTTCCCTTTCATTTCTTTCTCGACTTTAGCCTTTAGATTTGCGATGTCAAAGTGTTTTTCGAGCAGTGCTTTGGCCAAAATGAAACTTTTCCCTTCGCTTTGAATCTGGACATAATCGATTTCCGCCCCAACGGCGAGCGCCACGTTTCCGGGAAGCGTCCAGGGCGTGGTCGTCCAAGCCAGAAAATAGAGATTAGGGTCGTCTTTGGATTGGAATTGGGAAGTCACCGAAAGATCCGTGACGTCTTTGTAGCCGAGAGAGACTTCAAAATTGGAAAGCGGGGTCGAGCATCGGGGGCAAATGTGCATTGATTTGAACCCTTGGTACATCATTTTCTTTTCCCAAATTTGTTTGAAGACCCACCAAATGGATTCCATGTAACTGGCGTTCAAGGTGGCGTAACCGTGTTCGATGTCCACCCAACGCGCAACGCGTTCAAAGAGTTCGTTCCACTGAACCGTGTAGCGGAAAACGCTTTCGCGACATTTGGTGTTGAATTGTTCCACGCCCATCGTTTCGATGTCTTTTCGTCCGGAAAGTCCCAGTTCCTTTTCAATTTCGTATTCCACGGGAAGACCGTGGCAATCCCAGCCGTTAACGCGAGGAACATAGTAGCCGCGCATGGTGAAATAACGCGTGACAGCGTCTTTTAAGGAAAGCGCCATGATGTGGCCGTAGTGCGGAAGTCCGTTGGCGAAGGGCGGTCCGTCAAAAAACACGAATTTGGTTTTCCCTTTACGTTGCTCCACCGATTTTTCAAAAATACCCTTTCGTTTCCAGTATTCAATGTGCTTGTGTTCGATTTCGGGAAGATGCGTTTTTGGATCGACGGGTCGAAACATAGTGATTGTATTTTACTCGGAGTCTTACCGAGCGGGCAAGTGATATGGCACTTGCTTGAGGTGTTTCTCTTATGTAGGGTGGAGAACCTATAAGAAAGAAGCAATGAAATTTTGCCCAGGACAATTGCTCCAAGGTGGTGCCGAGCATGAAGTGGCTGAATTAGATCCACACACCTTAATCAAATGGCCAAGGAGAGGAAGACAAATGCCGGATGGAGGTGTATTAAAGACATACCGGGCAATCCGAAGAGAACTTGAATGGCTCGGCCAATTGAAAGTACCTATGCCTAAAACCGAGATCTGCGGAACCTCTTCTATTGAAATGCCCGACGGTTACTTTATGGTTCCCTACTGCATGATCACGGAAAAGAAAGCAGGGACTCATTTTAGAGGGGCGGACTTGGCACGCCCTGAAGTTAGACGTGACTTCTCTACGATCATGGCAGCGGCGCGATCTTTAATAACTATGAGGGGTCATACTCTGGACTTATTTGGTTATAGAGAGATCCATAAAGCTCTCCGCCCTGAACTTCCTTTGACTCAAAACTTACTCACTTGCGAGGAAGGTTTAGTCCTCGTTGATCCTTCTTTAAGAGTGCTCCGTACCGGTTCTTCATTCAGGCGCGACATGGATATGGAAGTTCGTACTTTACTGCAAAATACTCTAGGCGCTGTACTTTTAGCGTGTCATGATGCCGTATGATCATACTATGAAAAAACCAAAAATTTGTCTCATCTTCTGTGGTGGAACGATCGGGATGGTGCGAAATCCCTCCACCGGCGTATTGGGACCGGCGCAAGATGCGTCCGAAATTTTACGGCTTTTTCCGGAGCTGCAAAAAATAATCCAATTTGATTTTAAGGTTTTGGTGAACATCGACAGCTCGAACATGAGCCCGGACATTTGGACGCAAATCGCCCGAAAGATTCACGAGCTTTACGATCTTTATGACGGTTTTGTGATTGCGCACGGAACCGACACCATGGCCTACACGGCCAGCGCCATTTCCTTTGCCCTGCAAAACTTGAATAAACCCATTGTTTTGACGGGTTCGCTCGTGCCGCTCAATGAAATCGGTTCGGACGGACGAAATAATTTGATTTACGCGTGTCTTACGGCCACGCTCGATATTGCGGAGGTCTGCATTGTGCTGTCGAATCACATCATTCGCGGGAATCGTGCGAAGAAGTTTCACGAATCGTTTTCGGCTCTTTTTCACTCCCCGAATTTTCCCGTGCTCGGCGAGCTCGGTCGTCCCATTAAACTGGAGGACTGGAGGCTTAAGAGGCGTGATCGAAAACTGAAGTACGAGCCGCGTTTCGACTCCAATATTTCGGTTTTAAAGCTTTTTCCCGGTTTTGATCCGGCCATCATCGATAAAGTGCTCGCTCGAAAAGCGCATGGCATCATTTTAGAAGGATTTGGTCCAGGCAACGTGCCTTCCAACATCATCATGCAGATTGAAAAATGCAGCAAACGCGGCATTCCTTTGGTGCTGGCCAATCAGATGGAAAAAGGCATCACCAATCTCACTTCCTATGCGGTGGGCTTTGAGGCTTTTGAAGCAGGTGCCATCAGTTCCAAAGACATGACCACCGAGGCCTGTGTCGCCAAGCTGATGTGGGTGCTCGCGCAAACGCGAAAGTTGAGCGAAGTGAAAAAACTCATGGAAAGCGATTTGGCCGGCGAAATGAGTATTTAAAGATCGATGAAGCCGATTTATTGGCTTATTTGAGCTAGAATATACGCTTCGGAAAACTTCGCAAGTCCATATTTTTGTCAAGGGCGGCGCTTTCGCTTATCATTCGGCATCTTATTGCTTAGCAAACCCTTCGGGTTCGCCTCATGGAAAAAATAATCTCTTTTCAAAGATTTATTGTCGAACTGCTTACGGTGCAGTTGCCAAAGCTCAACTTGAGTGAACTTGAAATTCTGGGTATTCAAGTGGCGATTTATTCCTATTTTGAAGATACCGATTCGCTGGAAAAAATCTATTTTGAAATTTTGGATTATTGCGATGAAAACGAAAAATTGAATGTTTTGCTCCCGAAAATTGAGGACTTTTATTCCCAAACTCTCGACTCATGAGTTACTATCAGGATCTCGAAGGAGAGATCACTCAGCTTAAAGAATTTGCCGAACCTTTAATGGATGAAGTAAAGGTAACGCCTCTCATGCCGGTCATTAATCGTATTATTAATCTTAAAGACAGGCTGCTCGGTCTTAGTGAGGGTGAACTTCAATACGTGCAGGCCGAAGTGGCGGAGTGCAAGCGTTTGCTCGATGACATTTCCTATGAGTACATCAAACAAATCATCACCAAGCCCATTCCTTCGGATGTGTTTGAAGTACTTTCCAGTGGAACAAAGTTCGAGAAAGCCTTGCGCGGAGCGATGGGGGAAAAAGTTTCCACCGGTAAAGGCGGCCCCGACGTCACTGTTACACCGGAACTGGTGGAAGCCCTCACCCGTTATCGATTTTCGCTCGGCACTCCTCCGGTCACGCCCAAAGGAATTCAAACGGTGGAGCAAATTGTTTTTGGAGGAACTTTGCAAAATATTTATGCCTTTCGCGATCTCATTCATTGCGACAAAGGAGTTTTCGATCGTTTTCTGGGCGCCGTCGATCGTTTGAACGAGCAAAGTACCCATTACACGACGGAGGCCGAAAAGCGCGATTTCAAAAAAAGAGCGATTGAGTTCCCTAATTTGGAAGGAGCTCGCGGTCTCACCAAAGCCCTTGTGAGCGGAACGAGTGAAACCGCTCTTCGTTTGATTCGTGAACAGCTTTTCAGCAAACACGTTAACGGGAATTGTCCGGTGCGCGTAATGGAAGAGTCACAACCGTTTACTCCCCGTTTGATGCAGGAAATGAAAGCGGATAAGAGGTCCATGTTTATCGTGAAGGCAAGTTCCATCCCCCATAACATTTTTACGGATGATGTTCTGAAGGAAGAATGGAAAGGGCTGATCGGCCGTTTGGTGGTAATTGATCATTCGGATGCCGCAAAAAGATCCGGCACCGTTTTGGTTTACTCTCTTATTCCGGAGGTCACCAAATATTTGGAGCAATTCCATGTGAAAGATTCGGGAACGCCCGCCAACACGCAAATGAATTTTCGTTTGATTTTGGAGAACTTTAAAAACGGCGATATTGATCAGCTCATTGAAAGCGTTGATAGGAAGGCCGCTCTTTTGGAAGCGGAGGGAGTGCATACGCTTCCGCATGGAGACGTTCGAAAAAAAGAATGGCAAAAAACAGCACAATTGGATCATGTGAATTTAAAAAAATTCAAACGCTTTTTGGAATTCGTAAAAAAAATGAAATCTGGTGATTTTTCTGAAATTGAAGAGAGCAATCGCCACCTTGCGAAACGAACCGGAGAACTGGCGATGGATTATTTTTTCAAAAATTTGAAAGGGAAAGGCTATCGTGCCATTACCGTTCCACAAGGCGGCGGCCGTCGTGAAATCGGACTTCCCGGACGTTTTCATTTGAAGGGTCACAATAGAAAAGTTGCCGACTTTAAGGAACAAAAACTTCAGGCATGCAGAGAAAAACTCCTTGCATTAAAAAGAGACCAGGGAATACCCGAGGGGACCACGGCGGCGGAAGCGGCGGCTTTGGAGCGAGCCTTGGATGCGCGCAGAAGTCCTCAGCTCCCACCCGAGGGAGAAGCGGCCAGTCGCATCGGCGCCCATGTAAAAACCCGCGTCACGGAAGTTCTTCACGAATCCGCGCTTCGATCGGATGCGGTCATCAACAGGGTGATAGCCCGCATGGACGAAGCGTTTGGCGTTAATATTCCGGGTCTTTTGAAGGAGAAGGTCACACAGCTTCTTCGTGAAAAAGGAATTGAAGCGGCTGCAAAAATGTTGGAACGAGGACGATTTAGAGCCGCGGCAAACCATCTTCGAGCCTTTGAGGGACGTATCAGAGTCGAAGCCGCCCGTTTTGCCGAGAAAATCAAAGAACCTTTGGAGAGTACTCGTTCCCGTTTGGAAGCGGCCGATCTGGACTTTGTGGAACGGCTCCTGAACGATATTGAAAACAAATCCTTTGAACCCAGTCTTGCCTTATCCGAAGTGAGTTGGACTGTGGGAGACGTTTTACGCGAAGAAGATTTCCCCAAAAAGAACTTTATAAAAATTGAGTTGAATGTGAACGGATCTCAAAATCCCGACTCTTTTGAAAGGCAACTGGAAGAAAAACGTCGCGCACTCGCCGAGTTTCCGGAACTTTTTGAACTCTATTGCTCCAGTATACTGATTTATTTCAATGATCCGCATAATCCCACTTCTCAAGTGGCTACTCCCGAAGTGAAACTTAAGTTATTGGATCTTGCCTCCCGCTACAACTTGGCCATTTTGGCTGATGAGCCTTATCACAAACAAGTTTCCAAAAAAGTAAAAGACCGACAAGGCGATTCCCCATTCGCCGAGTTCTACGAACAAAATCGAGCTCGCTTCCCCAATCCTGTTTGCATTTACAGTTCCATTTCAACGACGAAGTGGGCCATGGGTGCCGGTCGCCGCACGGGAGTCCTCCTGACGAATGACCATTCCGTAATGGAAGACGGAAAGAACTTTGAAGATTTTGTAGCGGAAAATATTGACGGTTGCAACGCCATGTCTTTGTACATGGATCTTGAAACTTTATTGGCGGGGCTTTTAGTGAAACGAAATTGCAAGGAAATCGAGCCGAAAACCATTTTATTGAACCCAACCAACCCCTATGAAGATTCCTGCGCTTTGATCGATAGAATTTTGGATGAGAACTTTTCCGATTTGAGCGCGGAAGATTTTAACGGTTCGCTTTATTCCTTGCTTTTGAATGCACGCAATACGCTTGATCGACTTCAAGCGCGCGGTGCTGAGCCTCACGATTATCGCCAATTTTTGAGCCAGCTCGTTTCGAAACTCAAAGATTTCCGCCTCGACAAACAAACCCAAAAAGATTCCGCGCAAAGAAGCCAGGCCGCGTGGAATGCCGTGCAGCGTTTATCTACAGAATTTCCTGGTTTTGAAGAACGTTGCATCGAACCCCAAGGCCCTTTCTATTTCTTGGTGGGTCTGGATCAAACGGAAAATGATCCCGCGCTACGGCCTTTTCTTTTGGCCTTGGCTCGGGCTCGAAAAATCGAGATTGTCCCTCAAGCCAAAGGCTATGCTCGTTTTGCTTTCGGGGGCTTGGTGGACGGAACCGAAGAAGGCTATAAGGATTTTAGTTTGGGCATTGAAACCGACCTTCGTTTGCTGCTCAAGTATTGGGATGAGTTCCAAACTATTCGCGCTCGCTTGAATCATGAAGAGGACCTTGATCCCATCAACAATGCGCTTAAGGAACTTTTCCCCGGCGGCGAAATTGATTTGGCACGAACGATTCAGGATAAAGGTGTGCTCCTCGACCATTTGCGTTCGAGACCACGCACGGGAAAGGACAGGCTCACCAATCCTTTTTCTCCAGCCGGTTCACAGTATATGTCCAGCATCGAACCCGGTTCCCCCGCCACCATTGTCACCATTCGTGACGTTCAGTGTCGAACGGCGGAAGATTTTATAAACAGCGAAGCTTTTCGAGATTTGTTCAATATTTTCTTACTTCAAGTGAAAGGACAAATTTCGGGCTTGGAACAAATGGAAGACAGTAACATTATTGCTCAATACGGTGCCGATGAATTTGCAAAACGCTTCAAATCACGTAACTTCCAAAATGTTCGCCGTGATATTTTTGAAGAAGTCGCCATTCGCGTTGCTCATTTGTGGTTCGACCCGAGTATGATCAAAATCCTCGGCCTCAAAATTCCCGACGGTCTTTCCGCCTCGGACCAAGGAGATCTTTTAAGAGGAGCGGAAGGCCGGATTTCCGATTTTATCCAGACGATCATCCAAGCTTTTGTAACTCCCGAAAAAGAGGCTCAAGTGCTTCAAGAAAGAATCGAAAGGGTCATCAAAGGACTCCATGCAAAACTTCCTCAAGAAGACAGGGATAAACTTCTGGCGTGCAGTCGGGACTACGAATTGTTTTCCGCTTTTTTGAACAGCCTCGATGGAAGTTTGGTCCCTCCCCATACTAAAGAAATGCTACTGGCTCTTACTCGAAACGTGAGTTACCCTCCCTGTTTTCAAGCCGCTTATCCCACGGTTCGCGGCATTAAGGCCGATCCTTGTTTGCAAGAATGGGTCCAAAAATTCATCGGCCGCTCGGAATTTGCGGGTCAAAGCGTGGCTACCGACAGGTCCCCCGCCATGGTGACTCCGGGTGCTACCCGCGTGGCCGGCTACGAACGAGGTATTTATCGCCGAGACGGAGACGGGACCACTGCTCCAGGGAAAGAGTTCTTCAGAAAACGTTTTGGTGAATTTGTCGAAGTCATGAACCCCAAAGACTATGTTTGCAAAATGGTCCAAGTGGGACCCACGCGCCTGATGCTCGTTATGCATCGATCCTACAGTCACTACATGGTGGAAGAACTGCGACTTTTCCCTCAGTTCGACGTCTCTTTGGAGGAAATGCAAAAGTTAAAGCCGGATGCCATCAGTTTTATGGGTATTCCCGCCAAAACAATAGGGGAAGATTACCGGATCGGTTATTTTTTGGATGAAGATTCCGCCGGAACTTCCATCCCTGTTTCATGGGTGGATGCCGAAAACATTACCGATTACATGGGCTATTTAAAAAAGCCCGTGCTGACGGTGGCCAACGAACGCGTGAAAGCCATTGGCGGAATGCCCGTTCACGGTTCCGCCTTGACCATTACCGCGAAAAACGGACTCCGTAAAACGGTGGTTATGGGAGGCGACAGCGGAACGGGTAAGTCGGAAACCATCATTGCGATGACCAATCAAATTATTAAGGGTCTTGGCGGCGCGAAAAATATTGAATCGGTCGAACTGCTTTCGGGAGATATGTTGTCCCTTTTTGAAGGTGAAGACGGAGAAATGTACATGATGGGAACCGAATCCGGAGATTTTATGAGACTGACCGACATCCCCAATGAATGGCAAGAACGAATGAGGGATTGGATCAACAGCTCCAGCAAGACCAATCTTGATGACAAAACCAATCCGAGAGCGACCATTAACGGTATTTGCGATCCCAATGTTTTCTTGAGTCCGGTTCGTGT
>Ga0155735_163_pt3 | contig 13955 bp, 13 predicted proteins | sample RifCSPlowO2_01_FD_107389 | JGI IMG/M metagenome (GOLD analysis project Ga0155735, IMG submission 107389) | Candidatus Peregrinibacteria bacterium RIFCSPLOWO2_01_FULL_48_20 | reverse complement strand
TGGAGCCGTAAGAGCGGTCGTACATTTTAATCGGCGTTCAAGAGTAAGGAGTTGAGTATTTGCTGTACCCCTGATGTCTCCGGATTGTTTTTGCTGGTGAAGACACCAATCCATAAATAGTCGGTATCACCCACCTCTACAAGATAGGCTTCATCTTCACAAAAACTTTCCCAACCGGTGATGTCCGCTTTGTAGGCATACCTTCCGGCCAAGCTGGTTTGTACTAAAGCTCCTCCAATTTTCCCCATTGAGCCACCTTCTTCGTACATTTTAGAGCTTCGAACAAATTCGTCAAAAGTAAGTGTGGAACTTTTTTCACCCATGCTCATAGCTACCATGCCAAAAGGGCCTTCACAAGAATCCGTGCTTTCCGCACTCTTTACGCGAACAGACATTTTGAGCGTTGTCTCGTCATCTACTATCCAACCTTCAGGATAAGTAAAAGAAATATTCACAGGGAAGTCGTAATTGTCTCCTTGTTTAAAAAATGTGTTTTCGGTGGACACTTCTGGTGTCGATTCGCAAGCCGATAAAAAGATTACCAAAGCAAGATTGAGAATAATGAAACGGGATTTCATGTTTTGAGGGTTATAGGTTTGTCTTCCAAAGGTTTCATGAGCGGGAAGAGAACGCAATCCTTGAGGTTGTCTTGGTGCGTGAGCAGGGTAATAATGCGATCGATGCCCATGCCGAAACCGGAAATGGGAGGCATGCCATGCTCCATGCATGTGAGGTAGTCCGTGTCCATTTCCATGGCGTCTTCATCGCCGCCGGCTTTAGCGGCGGCTTGTTCCATAAAGCGTTCTTTTTGATCGATGGGATCGACGATTTCAGAGTAAGCGTTTACCAGCTCCCAAGTGTTCACAAGTAACTGAAAGGTTTCACAAACGAGCGGATTTTTGTCGCTGCGGCGAGCGAGCGGTTTGGTGCTCGCGGGATGGTTGATGACAAAACACGGATGGATGAGTTTGGGGCGGCTCACTTTTTTATAAAGCGAATCGCATAGGTTGCCAAAGCCCATTTTATTCATGTCTTCGATTTCGATTTTTTTTGCTTTGATGGCTTTTCGGAGGGAGGGCGCATTATTGTAGTGCGCATAAATATCGATCCCGCAATCTTTTTTGATCATTTGACCGAAATCTTTTCGCGGCCAGGGAGCTTTAAAATCAATGACGGTGTCTTTCCCGTTGCGCGATTTAATCGTGACTTTCAGGTCTCTAAAAAGTTTTTTGATAACGGTGGTCAGCATTTTTTCCGTGAAACGCATGTTATCTTCGTAGTTCCAGTAGGCGCCGTAGTATTCGAGCATCGTGAACTCTTGAAGATGGGAAGGATCCATTCCTTCATTGCGGAAACAACGCGCAAATTCGTAAACGCGTTCGAAGCCTCCGGCGATGCATCGTTTTAGATACAATTCGGGTGCGATGCGAAGGTAGACGTCGAGGTCGAGTGCGTTGTGATGCGTTTTGAAAGGACGAGCGGTTGCTCCGGAGGCAACAGAAGCGAGGACTGGAGTTTCCACTTCCAGAAATTGATTTGCATTGAGGAACGTTCGGATTTCTTCAATGAACTTAGTTCGTAAAACAAAACGTTTCGTGGTTTCTTCGTTCGTCATCAAGTCGAGGTAACGTTCACGATACAGTGCTTCTTGATCTTGAAGGCCATGCCATTTTTCAGGAAGAGGTCTCAAGGTTTTCCCGAGGAAAGTCCATTTTGTAACGAGGATAGTGAGCTGTCCGTGTTTGGTGTAAAAAAGTTCACCGCTGACTCCCAAAAAATCACCCATGTCGACTTTTCGAAGCAGTTTGGTGTTAGCTTTTCCCAGTACTTGTTCCATAAAACAAATTTGCACGGTGCCCGTAAAGTCTTGAAGATTCGCGAAAACCAAGCGTCCGTGTTCTCTTAAAGTCATCAAGCGTCCTCGGATGGTGACTTGTTTTTTTGGACTTTTTTTTAAAATCGCTTCAACGCTGCGGGTTTTCTTTTTGCCCAATTGAAGCACCTCTTGAACGGAGTGTGTGGAATCGAATCGTGAAGGGTAAGGGTTAATACCGAGTTCCTTCAGTTCGTAGACTTTTCGCGTGCGATCTTGAGTTTCATTGGAAATCATACGAGAGCGATTATACCTGAGCTTAGATTAAGCCGCCAATGCAGTATTGCCTCAAAAGAAAGTTTTTGCTAAGATGACCTCTTTAAGTAAAGCTATGGCACGTCTTGAAGTTCCCGGCAGACATCGTCTTCAGAGTGGAGATTCTTTCTCCACTTCCGCTCTTATTGAGAAAGATCAGAAAGTTGTGGTTTTCGATGGTGATCATCGGCTGTGTACTCTTTTCCCCCTCAACGGAGCTTTGTACTTTCGGGATACGAAGGGGGACTTCCGTCCTGTTCTGGAAGGGGCCCTGTCAGTTCCCCATTCGGGAGGTTTAAAGATACGTTACTACGGGTACAACGGGAATGTGACTTTTTGGTTTGAGGGAATGCCGGACGCAACTTACTCAAAGGACCCAATGACACCGTTTGAGAAAAAAACTTTTGAAGGGCGTTTGAAGGAACCCGGCAAAGTTCCGGATGAAGTTATCGTTCTGAAGAGAAGCCGGGCTCGCTACGCCTTGCTTCTGCTTGCGGCTGTTGGTGCAGGAACCGCCGTGGTACTCACTCGCGACGGGTGCTCGAGCGCGGCGACAGAGGAATCGAGTGAAGCAGTGGTGGAAGACTAGTAAGCGACTTCGCTTGGCGTGACGGTGGCGCCGTGATGGCGATCGATATCGAAAAAACGCATTTGTTCTTTTTTGAAAAGCAGTTCGGCGCGGCCCACCATGCCGTGGCGGTGCTTGCGGATGTAAATGTCCGTCATGCCTTGGCGGTCGGTGTCTTCTTCGTAGTAGTCTTCGCGGTACATCATCATAACGACGTCCGCGTCCTGTTCGATGGCTCCCGAATCACGAAGATCCGAGAGTTGAGGGATTTTCACGGGACGACTTTCTACGGCGCGCGAAAGCTGGGAAAGCGCCATGATGGGAATGTGCAACTCTCGGGCAAGGGCTTTTAGGGAACGGGAGATTTCCGAAATTTCTTGTACACGATTGGTGACGGAAAAGCCGCCTTTGCCGAGGGACATGAGCTGGAGATAATCCACAATGAGAATGTCGAGGCCGTGTTCCATTTGAAGGCGGCGCGCTTTGGCGCGAAGTTCGGCGGTGGATGAGCCGGGAGAGTCATCAATAAAAATTTTACAGGAGTTGAGTTGGTCCATCACATGTCCCATGCGCATGAAGTCGTCTTGAGTGAGCTGGCCGGTTCGCATTTTCCAGGAATCTACGGCGAGCAGCGAAACGAAGAGGCGTTCCACGAGTTGTTCTTTGGACATTTCGAGCGAAATTACGCCCACCGTTTTTCCTTTGAGCGCAATGTTGAGACCCATGTTCAGCGCGAAAGCGGTTTTTCCCATGGAAGGACGCGCGGCGAGAATGATGAGATCGGAGGATTGAAGCCCGGTTAGAATGTGGTCGACGGCGTTGAAACCCGTGGAAAGACCCTTGTACTTTTCGGCGGCTTCGGGATCGTGAAGATCGGAAATTTTTTCGTAAGTTCCGGCAAGAATGTCTTTGATGTGAATGAAGCGGTTGCGCATGAAGTTCTGTGAGACTTTGAAAAGCTCTTGCTCGGCTTGATCGACGAGGTCATCCACATCTTCTTCTTCTTTGTAACCGAGCGCCGCGATGTTGGAACCCGAGGTGGTGAGTTTTCGGAGTGTGGCTTTGGATTTTACAATGACGGCGTGTTGGTAAACGTGAGAGGCGGTGAGCACTTCGTTGACCAACTGTTCAAGATAGGTTTGGCCGCCCACTTCTTCAAGATGGCTGTTGTCTTTCAGCCAGGTTTTGACCGTGAGCAGATCGATGGGGCTGCGTTTGGCAAAAAGCTCAAGCATGCCCGCGTAAATGATGCCGTGAACGTCGTAATAAAAGTCTTCCGCGTACAAAAAATCGGCGATTTTAAGGATGGCATTTTTTTCCACCATAATGCTGCCAAGCACCGATTTCTCGGCTTCAATGGAATGCGGCGGAATGTGGATGTCGCTTTGCATGAGGACTTGTAAAGTTTTGGAATTCACTGTACACTGAAACCATCACCACGGGAAAGACCCTTGTGCGATTTCGTCCGCACCGGGGGCTTTTTCTTTTTGTCTGACGGTTTTCCAGATAAGATTGTTTTCTGATCATTGAGATAGGAAATCTTGACTCCCGTGCGTTTGAGAAGAATAGAGCATTTTTGCGGCAATGCCGGAGAAAGTACCGATTGTATTTTTTTCTTCTCCAGGAGAAAGCTGACCAGACTTGCGTAATCGCCATCACTGGATACCAGAATCGCTTGTTCAAAGTTCTCTTCGTAGGCGTCTTTCATCACTTTGACAACAATGTCTGCATCGCAATTGCCCTTCACCTTACCTTTCCCGTCGTAAGTAATATCTTTGAAGACCAGTGTGTAGCCTTGTTCCTGCAGGCGAGTGTAAAGAGCTTTGTATTTCGAAATGAAGCCCAAAAACAGATAAGCTTGCCCAACGCCGTACTTTTCCCTTAGCCAAACTCTGAATTTTCCGTAATCAAAATCCCAATTCAACTGGCCAATTCCTTTGTGAAGATTGGCCCCGTCAATGTAGGCGTTGTTTTTTTTTACTTTTTGCATAGGGGCTTGGGCGGTTTAGCATCCCACAAAAATTTTTCCACGGCAAGAGTGGGTATTGGGTACTGTTGGCTATTTAGTTGATTACTTTTCTCACACTCACCGAGAACCGTGCGCCAGAGGTCGCGTAACAAAAATTTGCTTTTGCCAGCTCTACAATTCTATTCGACGCACGCCATGCAAGGCCACCGAAAGCATCATTCGAGTCTCCTCTATCCTGATCCGGTGTAAACAACCAAGCATGTGCTTGCCTGTCGGTCACCAAACCTGCTGCAATTAATTTTTTGGCTCGTTCTCTGCTTGTTAAAGTCACTCTGGGATGGATGCTTTTTGCGACATCTATGGCGTTTCCGCGACAAATCCCCAGCAGATTATATTTAGCTTGGCCTTCGGCATCATAAGCAAGACCTCTCATGGATATCCCATGAAAGTCTTCCGTGGGAACGTTTCGGCACGCTTCATCAAATTGAATTCTTCCATTTTCTTCCGCGGTCACCGTGGGTTTGCCTCCCCGTTCGATCAAAGCTCCAAGGATGGCAATGGCTTTGATGTCATTTCTCACACTGGCCCTTACGCTTTCCCATGTAATGCCGTGTTTCAGTTTGTGAGCGGTTTTTGAAAAATTGCTTTCCAGGGTAGCAAGTACCGATTCCGGATCAAACTCCAGTTTAAAGCCCAGTACCTTGAATGCGCTTAAGGCAATTTTACTTCTTCTTTCATCCACTAAATTTCGAAGAAGATCCAGATCCGCATCATCCAGTTTTGGAGTTTTGGGTTTGAGCTTTTCCGCCAAGGCCTTGAGCTCTGCTTCGGTGGGTTGTGTGTAGATTTCTGTCACTGGAAAACGGTTTAGCTAAGCCCGAACCTTAGCATTTTATGAGATTTCGGCAAGGGATTCAGGAAAATTTCAGGTTTTTGTCAGGTCGTTCCTGTTAGCATGAGGGAATGCAGAAAATTGTTGTTCCTTCGTCACGTCCTCGCTTAGCAAACCCTTCGGGTTCGCTTTTCGGCAAAGACATGGAAAAAGTGGCAAGTCAGTACCTTCAAAGTACGAAGGGCTGGCGTGTGCTCGGGCAGCGCGTGCGATTTCGAGAGGGGGAAATCGACCTCATTATGGAAACGCCCGGCGGGGAGCTGCGTTTTGTGGAAGTGAAGGGCCGAAGAAGCGAAAAATTCGGGGGTGTTGTTGAGAGTCTGACAACAGGAAAATTAAGGCGGCTGCGTCTAGCGATTTACAGATGGCGGGAGGCCTCAAAAGACCGCCGAAAAGGACTTTTGTTTTTTGTGGGTATTTTGGAGGATTCGCGCGGAGGGATCACAATAGTAGAACATTTAATCGAATATTAATTACACTCGTGCTTTATGGCTGTTCAAATTCTCACTCATTGTTTACAAGGACTCACTGTGCTTCCCGTACAGATGGAAGTGGACGTGGGCCGAGGGATGCCGGTTTTTTCCATTATCGGGATGGCGGGGACCAGCGTGCAGGAGGCCAAGGATAGGGTACGGGGCGCGATTGTTCACAGCGGCTTTGAGTTTCCGCTCACTCGAAAAGTGGTGAATTTGGCGCCGGCGGAGCTGGGTAAAACGGGAAGTCATTTCGATCTTCCGATGGCGCTTGGCTTTTTGATGGCGAGCGGACAAATTGGGGCGCTTCCGGAAGGGGTGCGAATAATGGGCGAGTTGGGATTGGACGGTTCGGTGCGCGGCGTGAGCGGGGTTTTGCCGGCGGTTTTGTTCGCGCGGGAATCGGGAGCGAGAGAAGTGGTTTTGCCCTGCGAAAATCTGGCGGAAGCAAGTTTGGTGGATGGGATTAAACTGACGGGAGTGACGAGTTTGTGTGAAACGGTGGATTATTTGATGACGGGGAGACCGGTGGAATGCAGAGCGCTGCCTTGGGAACTCACGGAAAAGAGAGCGATACTCGATTTTGGAGATATTTCAGGGCATGCGCCCGCGAAGCGGGCGCTTTTGGTCGCGGCGGCCGGAGGCCACCATGTGCTAATGAGCGGCCCTCCGGGGAGCGGGAAAAGTTTGCTGGCGGAGGCGTTCCCCGGCATTCTGCCGCCGCTCAGCCGAGATGAACTGCTGGAAGTCCTGCGAATTTATTCGATTGCCGGAAGAACCCTTGAACATTTCACGCTCAGCCGACCTTTCCGCCGTATTCACTCGCGCACCACGCCCTTTGCCTTGCTCGGAGGTGGGACCGCTTTGGCACCAGGAGAAATCAGTCTGGCTCATCGTGGAGTGCTGTTCATGGATGAACTCCCCGAGTTTGACCGCGCCACGCTGGAAGCGCTGCGTCAACCGCTCGAAAGCGCGGAAATCACCTTGAAGCATGGGAAAAAAAGTTCTTCGTTTCCTTGCCAGTTTCAACTGATTGCGGCACAAAATCCGTGTCCGTGCGGGCATTTGGGCGATCATGAAAAAACTTGTCGTTGTAAAGCCGCCGATGTCACGCGCTACCAAAATAAAATCTCCGGTCCCATTTTGGACCGCATCGATCTGCACATCGGCGTGCCGCGCTTGCCTTACGAAGATTTCCGATTGAGCTCGCTTGAAACCACGCCAATTTTGCAAGAAAAGGTACTGGAAGCGCGCGAACGACAATCCGCACGTTTGGCCATCCACGGGCTTTTGACGAATCAAGAAATGACTCCGGCACTGCTCAAAAAAGAACGCCTCGATCTTAAAACCGAGGATCTTTTGAAGAATGCTGTTCGCTATCACGGTCTTTCCGGGCGCGCCATTCATCGCATTTTAAAAGTGGCCCGCACCCTCGCCGACTTGGAAGCCAAATCGATGATTGAAGCGAGCCACCTTATGGAGGCTTTGCAGTACCGCGTCAAGACTTGAAATGGTGATACACTTGTGATACACTTAACCTGTTATTCATGACCATTCTTATGCCCACATCAAAAAAACGGATTAATATTAGTCTTCCGGAAGACATTGAAGAAGTTTTGACTCTAATTGCAAAGAGAGATGGTGTGCCAGTTGCAACCAAGGCGTTTCAACTCATTGAGCTGGCTCTTGAAATTGATGAGGATGAAGTATGGGAGAAAATTATTGCTGAACGTGATACTCCCGACGCTGTATTTATTTCTCATGAAGAAGCTTGGCGTGGATTACATCATTAAATATCATTGGCTCGTTATCGAAAGAGATATTCCCAAACTTCCTTACTCCACCCAGGTTCAAGTGGAGAAAGGGATAAGGGAAAAGCTTTTAATCAGCCCCGAACGTTTTGGCCGACCACTTCGAAAAACTCTAAAGGGTAACAGGCGACTTCGTGTGGGTGATTATCGCATCCTCTACCGTGTGGTGGAAAAAACAATTTTTATTTGGTCGATAGACCACCGTTCGATCGTTTACAAAGAGGCCGTCAAACGACTTTTTAAGTAGTTGTAACTGCCCCTTTGGATGTGAACTCCTTTGAACTCCCTTAGTCTAAAACCACGGTTTCATTGTCCTGCCAAACCACTTCGCCCGTACCTTCTTCACGAGTGATTTCAGTGACCGTATCAGTTTCGAGGTCAATCACGAATAAACCGGTGATTTCATTATCTGTGTTCACGTTGTCTCCGTAAATGCTGGCGGCAAAGGCAAGTTTTTTACCGTCGGGAGAAAATTTTCCTCCGCCTGCAGCATCAAATTCTTCGTCCACTTCATAGCTGAAAATCGTGTCGTCTTCTTGAACGGCGGGGATGATGTGATTTATAAACAATTCATCTCCTGTACCGGAGAAACTCACGAGTTCTCCCGAACCGGAGATATCGGTAACAAAGTTTCCGGGAGTTCCTTCAAAAATATTGACGAGTAATTTTTCCGCCGGATTGATTTCGTAAACGGAGTGGGCACCCCCATAAAGAATATATCCGCCAAGTCCGGTTACGTTTACGCTGAAGTAAGCGTAACTGCCTCTTTCCTCCATCAGCTCAACGCTGTAGCCGTCTCCCGGCTTCTCTTTTTCAATCGTGCCGACTTCCTCTCCATCCCATAAAATAGAAATAGTAATCGAGCCGTCTTCATTCACCGTTTGAGCGGAATCGAACGATTCGCTGGCCGGTTTGGCAGCATCGTCCTCTTCTTCCACAACGGGCGGCGTGGCACAGGCGCCAAGAAGTAAAGTGAAGAGTAAAAGTACGGGGAGTATTCTCATATGAAAGCCTGTTAAATGTTAGTTCGTAAATAGAGTGCACGGATTTGGCTTCTATTGCAAGTTTTTTGATTCGCCTTGCACCAAGAGCGCGGACGGGTTAAATTCTTTTAGATAGCAGATTTCCCAAACCGTGCCTAAAAAAACCTCCAAGTTACGCTTGCCCAAAAAAGTTCTGATCTTGGGATCGGGCGCTCTGAAGATTGGGGAGGCGGGAGAGTTTGATTATTCCGGTTCGCAAGCGATTAAAGCACTCAAGGAAGAAAAGATTGAGGTGATTTTGATCAATCCGAACATTGCGACGAATCAAACGAGTAAGGGCTTGGCCGATAAAGTTTATTTTCTGCCGGTGACGCCGTATTTTGTGGAAAAAGTGATAGAGAAAGAAAAACCGGACGGGATTTTGCTTTCGTTCGGAGGGCAAACGGCGCTCAACTGCGGAGTGGCGCTGGAAAAGGAAGGGGTGTTGGAAAAGCACAAAGTGGAAGTTTTGGGAACGCCGGTGGAGGCCATCAATAAAACGGAAGACAGGGAGTTGTTTAACAAAGAGCTGCAAAAAATCGATATTAATGTGCCAAGAAGTTTTGCGTGTACGAATTTGTCGGCGGCGCTGGAGGCGGCGGAAAAAATCGGGTACCCGCTACTCATTCGCGCGGCGTTTGCGCTCGGTGGGAAGGGGAGCGGTTTTGTGCACAATCAAGCCGAGCTTATTGAAATGGTGAACAAGGCTTTTACTTCCTCGCCGCAAATTTTGGTGGAGGAAAGTTTGAAAGGCTGGAAAGAAATTGAATATGAAGTGGTACGCGACTCGAAAGACAACTGCATCACGGTGTGCAACATGGAAAATTTCGATCCGCTCGGAATTCACACGGGAGAGAGTATTGTGGTGGCGCCTTCGCAAACGCTTTCGAACCACGAGTACCATTTCTTGCGGGAGATCGCGATTAAAGTGATTCGTCATTTGGGAATAGTGGGGGAGTGCAATATTCAATACGCGCTTGATCCAAAATCCGAGGAGTACCGTGTGATTGAAGTGAATGCGCGTTTGTCACGATCGTCGGCGCTGGCATCGAAGGCGACGGGCTACCCGCTGGCTTATGTGGCGGCGAAGCTCGGGCTTGGTTACGCGTTGACCGACTTGCGAAACGCCATTACCGGAGTGACCACAGCGTGTTTTGAACCGGCGCTCGACTACATCGCGCTGAAAATTCCGCGCTGGGATTTGGACAAATTTCGAAAAGTTTCGCATCAAATTTCAAGCGAAATGAAATCGGTGGGAGAAATTATGGCGCTCGGGCGCAACTTTGAAGAAGTGTTGCAAAAGGGTCTCCGCATGTTGCAAATCGGAATGATCGGTCTGACGGAAAATGAGCGGCTCAACATTGATACGGAAAATTTGAAGCAAGCCATTTCGCATCCCACACCGAAACGGGTTTTGGCAATTGCGGAGGCGCTGCGAGCAGGTTGGGATATTCAGGAAATTTATAAGCTTTCCGGCGTGGATCCTTGGTTTCTGGGGAAGATGCAAAACATTGTGGAAATGAGTAAGCGAATCGAAAAAGAAGATCTTGATGAGGAGCTCATGCGTGATGCCAAAAAGTGCGGGTTTTCCGATAAGCAAATCGGCATTTTGAAAGAGCTGGAAGAAATGGCGGTGCGTAAATTGCGAAAAAAAATGGGTGTGCTGCCGAGTGTGAAACAAATCGATACTTTGGCGGCGGAGTATCCGGCAAAAACCAATTATTTGTACCTCACTTATCATGGGGACAAGCATGATGTGAGTTTTGGAGGCCGAAAAAAACGCGCGATTGTTTTGGGAAGCGGAGCGTATTGCATCGGGTCGTCGGTGGAGTTTGATTGGTGCAGCATTAACGCGGTGAAAACTTTACAGGCGCAAAAATTTGAAACGATTATGATTAACTACAACCCCGAAACGGTATCCACTGACTACGACATGTGTGACAAACTTTATTTTGACGAGCTTTCGCTGGAGCGCGTGCTGGATATTTATGAGCTGGAAAAACCGAAAGGCGTGGTGGTTTCCACAGGTGGACAAACGCCGAACAATTTGGTGATGAAACTCGACGGCGCCGGCGTGAAGATTTTCGGAACGTCGGCGAAAAGCATCGACCAAGCGGAGAATCGCCATAAATTTTCTCAACTTTTGGATTCGCTCGGCGTGGATCAACCGCGGTGGCGCGAATTTGCAGACACGGAAAAAGCTAGCGCTTTTGCGGACGAAGTTGGGTATCCGGTTTTGGTGCGTCCTTCCTACGTGCTTTCCGGAGCCGCAATGGCGGTGGCGCAAAATGAAGAAACTCTCAAAGGCTACTTGGCGAAGGCGGTGAAAATTTCAAAAGAAGCGCCGGTGGTGGTGACGAAGTTTGAAATGGGCGCCAAGGAAATTGAGGTGGATGCAGTGGCGCAAAACGGTGAGGTGCTCATTTATGCGATTGCGGAACATGTGGAAAATGCGGGGGTGCACAGCGGAGACGCCACCATCGTTTTACCTCCGCAAAAATTGTACATGGAAACGATCAAACGCATTAGAGTGATTACCAAAAAAATTGCGGCGGCCTTGGAAATCAGCGGGCCGTTCAATATTCAGTTTTTGGCCATGAACAATGCCATCAAAGTGATCGAGTGTAATTTGCGCGCGAGTCGCAGTTTTCCGTTCAGCTCCAAAGTGACCGGCTATAACTTTGTTGAAATTGCAACTGAGGCGATGCTCGGCATCGCGGAAAAGAAAAATTATCGCACGTTGGATTTGGATTACGTGGGCGTGAAAGCACCGCAGTTTTCTTTCTCACGGTTAAAAGGCGCGGACCCCGTACTCGGAGTGGAGATGGCTTCCACCGGAGAAGTGGGCTGTTTCGGGGACGATCTGCATGAAGCGTTTTTCAAGGCCATGCTTTCGACGGGCTTTGAAGTGCCGCATAAAAATATTTTGATTTCAATCGGGAAGATTGAGGATAAGGCTGATTTTCTTCCAGCCGCTCGCAAGCTCGCGGCCATGGGCTTTACTTTGTTCGCAACGCCGGGTACGGCCAAAGTGCTCGCGGACGGCGATCTTGCAGTGACGGAGGTTCACAAAATGGATTCCGACTTGCATCCCACGTTTGCCGAGCTTATTCAAAAGGACAAAGTGGATTGGGTCATCAATATTCCGCGCGGTTACTCGCACGAAGAAATGACGCTCGGCTACACCATTCGCCGCCTCACCATCGACAATAACATTCCGCTCACCACGGACATGAAAGTGGCCAAGCTCATGGTGGACACACTTGAACACTACAAAGTGGAGGATTTGGCGATTGAGCCGTGGTCGAGTTACATCTAAACATTTAGCGCCCTCCCATAAAGTTTTCCGAGCAGTTTTTGGGTGCGAACCGGATAAAAGGTGCAGAGGTGGCTGAGTTTGTTGAAATTGAGTGCTTCAAGATTGATTCTTTTGAGATTGATGTAGTAGCGCCCCAAAGAAAAAAGATAAAGGATGTCAAGGAAGGCTTTTTCGGGACTTGCGATACTTTCGACCACTTCCTCCGGCGAAGAAGAAAAGGCTTTCTCCGGCAAATGATGGTACCTCCATGTGAGATAACCGATTTGTTTTTCCAAACTGCGTTTGGCGGTCGCATTCTCAATGAAGTGCGGCACCGGTTTCAAAAATCCATGGTAGGCCAAAGCGGTAGCGAAAGAGATGTATGTTTTGTCCTGGAAGAGACCGCCCAGCGTGAAAAGCTGTTCTTGATCCATATGGACGAAGAGATCTTTGAAAATGTAAACGTTGCGGCGGAGTTTTAAAAAGCGGCCTTGTTTGGTGTAGCGGGAACAAAGCACTTTTGCCGAAGCCAAAGTGGTATTCAAAACTTTTTGGATATCCTTGGGAGAAAAAATCGGGGGCAATGTTTTAGCGAGTTTCCAAAAGTGCATGGAAAAATCATACCATAAATTCAATAGTCAAAGTAGGAAAATTAACATTCTTATTAATCAACTTGCATTTTGTTTGCCAAATTAAAAGGCGAGGGTGTATAATAGGCGCACGTTGTGAAAAAAAATAATGTTGTGGCTGTGCCACGTTCTCGCTTAGCAAACCCTGCGGGTTCGCTTGTCGTAAAAGTTGGGACCAACGTGATCACACGGGAAAACGGTCTCCTCGATCTTGGCATAGTCGGGCATTTGGTCCATCAGATCACCGAGCTGCAAAAAAAAGGCTGCCAAGTGATTTTGGTGAGCTCGGGAGCCATGGGTGCGGGGCGGGGCGTTATCAAGCTGAAAAACGACAATGGAAGTACGATTGTGAAAAGGCAAGTGCTGGCTTCCGTGGGACAAATCAAGCTTATGGAAACGTACTTGGGGCTTTTTCAAGCGGAAGGCGGCGTGTGCAGCCAAGTGCTGGTGACGAAGGAAGATTTTCGCGATCGAAGTCATTATTTGAACATGAAAAGTTGTTTCGAGGCGCTTCTGGGACAGAGTATTGTCCCGGTGGTGAATGAAAACGATGTGATTTCCGTGGACGAGCTGATGTTTACCGATAACGACGAGCTCGCGGGGTTGATCGCCGCCATGATGGATGCCGACACTTTGGTGATTTTGAGTAACGTGGAAGGAATCTATGATAAAAATCCGACGGAAGCGGGCGCAAAAGTGCTGCATAAAATTGAAGCGGGAGCGGCCTTGGAAAAAAATATTGCGCCGACAAAATCGTCTTTCGGACGCGGAGGAATGCTCACCAAAGCGCGCATTGCCGAGCGTATGGCGAGCATGGGGATTCCCACCGTCATTGCAAACGGACAAAGAAAAAATGTGCTTTTGGATGTGCTGGCCGGAAAGGAAGTGGGCTCGGTTTTTGTCGCTGAAAAGAAACGGGCGTCCGGTGTGAAACGATGGGTGGCCACCAATGAAGGACAGGAAAAAGGAGTGGTGACGGTTAACAACGGCGCGGAAAAAATCTTGCGAGAAAAAATTGCGAGCTTGCTTCCCGTGGGAGTGATCAAAGTGGAAGGAGTTTTTCAAAAAGGAGACACCGTGAAAATTCAAAATGAAGCGGGTGAAGGAATAGGGTACGGCATTGCAAGCTACAGCGCCGACTTGGCGAGAAAACTTTTAGGTGAAC
>Ga0155735_111_pt2 | contig 14288 bp, 13 predicted proteins | sample RifCSPlowO2_01_FD_107389 | JGI IMG/M metagenome (GOLD analysis project Ga0155735, IMG submission 107389) | Candidatus Peregrinibacteria bacterium RIFCSPLOWO2_01_FULL_48_20 | reverse complement strand
GCGCTGGCGCGCCGTCGCGCGCCCGAAGACGGCATTTATCTTACCGAATTCGCGGCCGGCAAAGTGAAAGAATTTGCAAAGGCCGAAAACAAAGAGGGTTATGGACTCAAAATTACGGCCACGCGAAGCGGAGCGGAGCGCAATAGCGGCCGCGAGCCCTCCTACGCCATGGACTTTCAAGGAAAAGCCGGCGTCGGCGAAAAAACTTTCGACTTCCACGGGGTCTCCATTTTCCTGGACGGCGAATCCTTCAAAAACTTGGCCGGCGCCGAAATCGACTTCCTCGAAACCGCCTACGGCAGCGGCTTCAAAATCACCAATCCCAATTTTCTCGCCATCAAAAAATCCTGTGCCTGCGGCAGCGGTGACTCATGTGGCTGCGGAGGGGAATCCTGTACATGCCACTAGTGACTTTCTGTGGAAGAAGACCCTTTCTTGACCGCTTTAATCAAGCCGTGAATATCTTTTATTGTTTCCTCATTTTTCTTTTTCTTTTCTTGAGCCGGCATCACCGCCGCTTCAATCGCTTCTTGAGAAATGCCAAGAACCTTAGCTTCTTCGATGGCACGCTCTAAGGCCTTGGGAAAGGCTTTTCTTGAAAGAGCTCCCGCTTGAAGAAAGTGATCGACCACGGTTTTAATAATGGGAATATGACAAACAATTCCGAGAGACGCGTCTAAAGCTTGAAAACCATAAATTCGCAAGTAATCTTTAAATTCAATCCCCGCTCGAAGCCCGTGAATCGTATAATAGGCCGAAGAAACGGCTGAAATAAGAACATCTGCGGCACCGGCACTAAAATGCCCTAAAGTGCTCAAAACCGCTTCAGCCCCGGACTTCTCAAATAAACGGACAAAACGATCTGTACTCATGTCGGCGTCGGAAGCTTGTTCAAGCCTTTTAATTATGCCGTGCGCTTTTTCCCCGGGAATAATTTGTCCAACCTCCATAAAGTTGGCAACGGAAGGTTTCACGTCATTCGGATGCAAAGGACCGATATCTTCCAACAACTCCGATTGCAAAGTGAAGCCTTGTCGGCCTTCCTCGGTTCTATAAAATTCGGGATCAATAACCGGTGCCTGTCCGCGAACACGTTCCCAAAATCCTCGTTGCGCTTCTTGAAGGGAAGGGAGATCGTAACCCTCCAACTCTTTTCCTGCTTCAACTTGCAAAGGGGCGGGAAGCCGGTCAAATTCCTGACCTGTCGGGGATGAAAAACTCATGGAATAGGGTTAATCGTATTACAGAATAATAAACTGAAATGTAATCTATGTCAAGCCCTCCGACTTTGCAAAATTTTATGCCACACAAAGAATCCGGTTTTTAGCAATAGCGGCGGGGAAATACAAGTGGTGGTGGAGTCAAACGATTATGAAAGACTTCACTTTGACGGTTCCAAAAAACTTCGATATCTTGGGGTACACCAGGCATAGAGACCCTATATCTTGTGTCTGACAAGCTTTTCCCCTACCACTCACCCACTCACCGAAGGTGAGCTACCACTCCGCGAAGCGGAGCTACAGAAAGGCCATCCCGCTCTAGCGGGATTCCTTATCACTTATTTTCCCCCCACGCTATATGGCTCAATCCATTACTCTGCCGGAGCCGGTGGCTACTGCTGCGTCAGCAGCAGGCTCCTCCGTTCCCCATGCACCTCGTTCGATGAAAACGAAAACTGCACCCAAAGCGCTTTCCATTAAAAGACGCTTCACCCAAGCAGGTTTGGACGCTTATGAACTTTTGGATTTTGAGATGCGCGAATCACGCATCACGGAGCCGGATGGAACGGTGGTTTTTGAAATGCAAAATGTGGAAGTGCCAAAAACATGGTCTCAACTCGCCACGGACATCATCGCTCAAAAATATTTTAGAAAACGTGGAGTCGGAAGTGGCGGAGAGACGAGCGCCAAACAAGTGGTGCATCGCGTGGCGAACACTATCCGCGACTTTGGAGAAAAACACGGCTACTTCGCCAGCCGCGAAGATGCCGACGCGTTCGAACAAGAATTGAAATTCCTGTGCATCACGCAACGCGGCGCTTTCAATTCGCCGGTGTGGTTCAACTGCGGACTTTATCATGAATACGGCGTCACCGGAGACCGTGGCAATTACGCCTGGGATTTTGACAAAGCGGCCGTGGTGGAAATCGACAATGCCTACGCCCGCCCTCAATGCAGCGCTTGCTTTATTCAAAAAGTGGATGATTCTCTCATGGGGATTTTTGACCTCGCCAAAAACGAAGCCAAGCTCTTTAAATATGGAAGCGGAACCGGATCAAACTTTTCCAATATTCGTTCGCGCTATGAAAATCTTTCCGGCGGAGGTATTTCATCCGGTCTCATGTCCTTCCTTGAAGTGCTAGACCGCGGAGCCGGAGCCATCAAGTCCGGAGGAACCACGCGTCGCGCCGCCAAAATGGTGGTGCTCAACATCGACCATCCGGAAATTAAAGATTTCATAAATTGGAAAGTGGAATCCGAGAAAAAAGCCAAGGCGCTCATTGACGCCGGCTACGAAGGCGACTGGCGCGGAGAAGCGTACCACACGGTTTCCGGACAAAACTCCAACAACTCCGTGCGCATCATGGACGAATTCATGAAGGCCGTGGAAAACGGTGAAAAATTCTGGACGCGTTTCCGCACCACCGGAGAAAAATTTGAAGAACATGATGCCGGTGAACTTTTCGATGAAATTTGTCGCGCGGCTTGGAGTTGTGCCGACCCCGGACTGCAATTCGACACCACCATCAACGATTGGCACACCAGCCCGAACACCGGACGCATCAACGGCTCCAACCCTTGCAGCGAATACATGTTCCTGGATGACACCGCCTGCAACCTTGCTTCTCTCAATCTTGTAAAATTCCTCAATGACGACGGCAGTTTCGACATTGAAGCGTACCGCCATGCCGTGGAAATTTTCTTCATCGCCCAAGAAATTTTGGTGGATCTTTCTTCCTACCCCACCGAACAAATCGCAAAAAACAGTCACGACTTCCGCCCGCTCGGACTCGGCTACGCCAACCTCGGCACGCTGCTTATGATGATGGGAATTCCTTACGACAGTGACGAAGGTCGCAGCATCGCGGCCGCTCTCACCGCCATTTTGCACTGCCACGCGTTCGCGGTTTCCGCCGAAATGTCCAAAGCCGTGGAACCCTTCGCGGGCTACGAAAAAAACAAAGAACCCATGCTCCGCGTGATGCACAAACATCAAAAAGCAGCCTACGCCATTGATCCAGAACTGGCCAGCGCCGCTCTCTACAAAGCGGCCTGTGAAGATGCAGACCTCATGGTGGAACTCGGTAAAAAATACGGCTACCGCAACGCGCAAGCCACGGTGCTTGCGCCCACCGGAACCATCGGTCTGCTCATGGACTGTGACACCACCGGCGTGGAACCGGAATTCGCGCTCATGAAATGGAAAAAATTGGCCGGCGGCGGATACTTCAAAATCATCAATAAATCCATCCCGCTCGTGCTTGAACGTCTTGGCTACGGCGCGGAACAAATCGATGAAGTCATTGCCTATGTGATGGGCCACTCGGCGCAGCCGAGCCTTAAAAAAGACAGCGAAGGCGCTCAAACTTTGGAAGGCGCACCCCACCTTAAGCCCGAACATCTCGCCATTTTCGACTGTGCCAACAAGTGTGGCTTGGGCTCGCGCTACATCGCTCCCTCCGGCCACGTAAAAATGATGGCCGCCGTGCAACCTTTTATGTCCGGTGCCATTTCCAAAACCGTGAATCTTCCCAATGAAGCCACCGTCAAAGACATCCGCGACATTTACATGGAATCGTGGAAACTCGGCCTCAAAGCCATCGCCCTCTACCGCGACGGCAGCAAACATTCCCAACCGCTTTCCAACAAAAAAGATAAGGCTACCTCCGCATCCGCCCCCGTTCTCCCAGAAGGAGTCATTTTGCGCGGCAATAAAATCCACATGCCCACAAAACGAAACGGCGTCACCGTGGAAGCCTCCATCGCCGGACAAAAAATGTACCTCCGCACCGGAGAATACGAAGATGGCCAACTCGGCGAAATCTTCGTCGATACTTTTAAAGAAGGTGCTTCCTACAGGAGTCTGCTCAACTGTTTCGCCATTGCCGTTTCCATCGGTCTGCAATACGGAGTGCCCTTGGAAAAATACGTGGACACCTTCACCTTCACGCGCTTTGAACCCAGCGGATTCACCACTCACCCCAACATTCGAACCTGTACTTCCGTCGTGGACTTTGTTTTCCGAGTACTCGGCATGGAATACCTCGGCCGCACCGATTTCGTTCATGTGGAACCAAAAACCACTCAACTTCAAGAAAACACCGCCAAAGGAAAAATCACCGAAGCCATCTTGGGCGAATACGCGGAGCGAGCCCAAGAGGCGAGCGTAGCGGCTGCCCCCGGCGAAATCGCAACCGAAACCGCCTCCTCTTTGGACAAGCAACTCAAAAGCATGATGGGCGACGCTCCCCTTTGCACCACCTGCGGCCACGTCACCGTCCGCAACGCCACCTGTTACAAATGTCTGAACTGCGGGAACAGCATGGGCTGCTCGTAGTCCCGGGCGAAGCCCGGTCAGACGCGAAGCGAAAACAGGCCGCCGACTTCTGCCGTAGCATCATCATCACTCCTTCCCCCAGAGACCTTCCCCTCCACGGCAGGTCTCTTTTAGCATCTCAGTATCTCTTGACTCCGAACCTGAACTCCCCTACAATCCGCCGAGCATGGTTAATAAACACAGTCTCAAACACGGCATGACAACGGCGAATGGAACTCGTCCGAAGTCGAAAGATTGGAAACGACGCAATAAGGATAACGCTCGCGTCAGGTCTACTGCGCGCCAAGCGGCGATGCGAACCGCGCTGAAGGCGGGCAACTAGCGCTCGGCGTAGCCGAGGTTTATAAATAAAAACGCGCCTCCAATGGGTCTCTTCTCGTTTTTTAAGCGAAAACGTCGGACGTACCAAGCGAGCTACACCAGTTATAAGAGCACGCGATTTTCTCGGAAGAAACCTTTTGTTCCAAAAGTGATCCCGGTTGCCACGGATCGCACAAGCCGCCGCCGATCGGAAAAAGCCGGACGTTTTTTTGCCTACTTTAAGCTCTTTTTGATTTTTTTTGGAATCGGTGCCGCCCTTTACGGGCTCTTTTTCACTTCTCTTTTTGAGATTCAAAACATTGATGTGAACGGGGAAGCGGACACCTTGGACGAGCAAACCGCCGTCAGTACTTATCTTCAGGAATTTTTGGGCGACAATTTACTCACCTTCAGTCCGATGAAACACGAAAAAACGCTTTTGGAACAGTACGGCTACCTCAAAACTTTGGACATCGATCGCAATTTCTTCCATACGGTGCGGGCCACGCTGGAAACCTATCCACCCATTGCAAACGTCCGCATTGAATTTGAAGACGGCAGCACCCAGTTTTACACAATCAACGAATTGGGCCTTGTCGCCGGCACGGGAACCACTCTGGAAAGTCTGCCATTGATTGTGATGGACGTCACCGGAACCGAGATGGATTTGAGCGTAACAACCACAGAAGTCAACAAAGAGCTCATCGAGCAAGACACCCTGATCCTGCTCTTGGAAACGGCCAAAGATTTTGAAGGAAAGTTCGACCTGCAAATCCTGGAGATTCGCTACCTTAAACGAGCGCGGGAACTCCATCTTCTCACCGAACGAAACTTCGCCGTTTGGATTGACCTCACTCAAGACCTCCCCATTCAACTCGCCAAACTCAAAAAAGCCCTGGCCGAACTCAATATTTACGAAGCGAACTTGGAATACATCGACCTTCGAATTTCTGGACAAAACGGTGAAAAAGTAATATACAAACTGCGTACGGAAAGTGAATAAAAACCTAACCAAATAAAATATGTCGGAAAATCTCAGCAAAATCCTTCGCATGATTGAAGCCGCGGAGGCTTCCCTAAAGTCCGCCAGGGACTTGCTTTCGGAAATCGACCCAACGGCCACGTCACGCATCACTTCTCATGTGCGCTCGGGCGACGCTAAAGCTTACGATCAAGGAGAAACCCAAATCGTGGAAGGCAATTTCGACGGACAAAACATGATAGGGCCGCACGAAAAAATTTTCCCCGTCCCCGCCAACTATGCCAGCAAATCGAAACTGGTGGAGGGCGACAGGCTTAAACTCACCATCATGCCTAACGGCAGTTTTGTGTACAAACAAATTTCTCCCGTGGAACGCGAGTTTGTGAAAGGCACGCTCGTGAAAGAAGACGGCCAATTCCGTGTGATGGCCGGCGGCAAATCCTTCCGCGTCCTACTCGCCTCCGTAACCTACTACAAAGGAGAAGTGGGCGATGAAGTAACCCTCCTCACTCCCAAAGATCGCGAATCCATGTGGGGCACCATTGAAGCGGTTATCCCGCAAGTGGGAAGCTCCGCCGCGGTGAATGATGAAGATGTGTTTTAGGGGTCTTGCGTTTAGTCCGAATTTAGCCTAATCTTTTGGCTATGGAAAACAGCGAAGTTAGCGTTATTGAAGCCCTCAATCAACTTCAGTCGTGGTTGAACGCCGGTGAGTACGACAAGGTGGTGCAGGGCGCTCAGGAAGTGCTTGGCCTCGAACCCGGAAATCAACGGGCGCTTTCGCTGCTCAAACAAGCGGAAGAAAAACGGCATCCGGAGCCCGCCCTTCCCTACGACCCCCTCACTGAATTGCAGGTTGAACACGCGGAGTACGCGAAGCCGGAGGCGGAGCGCACTACAAATGAGCATGAGGCGCAAAGCGAAAAACGAAAACTTTTTTTGGCCATGCTTGTCCCTGCCATTGTGGTGGTAATTGTGGGCGGATCGGTGATTTGGTGGCTTGCCAACCGAGAACGAGAAGACACTATCGCAAACAAGCTCACCGGCAATCTTCCGGAAGATCTAACGTATCTTGAAGGAAACGAACAACGCCTCGATGAACTCACCACGATTGCGGAAACCGTGGAAGCTTACAAAGTGATGAATGGCGCTTACCCTTCCGTGAGCCAACTCGACTCGGCCTTGGTGGACAGCGCTTACTTTGAAGAAGTGCCTTCCGATCCTCGCCAAGGCGAAATCGACAAAACCGGCAAACCCTTCGGCTATATTTACGCGGTTTACAACGGAATCGGCGGCGAAAATTCCGTCTACGTGCTTTCCGCGCTTTTTGAGGACAGCAAAGGATTCGGCTACGCGTGGAGTAAAGGCGCGCCCATTAAAAACTATCCGGATTTTCGAAATTATGAAGAAGAAAACATCACCTTCATCACGCCGGACACGCCGGAGCGAAGCGAAGGCGCATTAAAAGAAGAGGAAGATACCGCGGTTGAACTCCAAGAAGAACCGAGCGGTCCCAAAGTGAACCCCGAGTATCAAAAATGAGTTTTTCGTGGACGGGCGCAAAGCGCCCCATTCTCGCACTGGCTCCCATGGCGGGCTACACTGATACGGCGTACCGGCAGCTTATTAAAGGAATCGAGCCGCGCGTGATTTGTTTTACCGAATTCACCAGCGCCGACGGCATCGTTTACGACAGTAAAATGACCTTAAAACAGCTCGATTTCAACCCTGAAGAAGAGAAGCCTTTGGTCGCACAAATTTTCGGGAAAAAGGCCGCGCATTTTGCGGAAGCGGCAAAACGTATCGAACAAATGGGCATCGACGCCATCGACATCAACATGGGCTGCCCCGCCAAAAAAGTGGTATCCAGCGATCACGGCAGTGCTCTTCTCAAGAACCCCTGTCACGCCCTGACTTTGGTGGAAGCGTGCGCAAAGGCCACTCGCCTTCCGGTCTCGGTAAAAACCCGCATTGGCTCGGACAAACTCGACCTCCCTTGGTTTATTCAATTCTGTAAAGATTTGGAAAACGCCGGAGTTTCGCTTCTCACCATTCATGGCCGAACGGCGAAGCAAATGTATACAGGCCAATCGGATTGGGAACCCATTTACGAAGTGAAACGAAATCTGAAAATTCCCGTCCTTGGAAACGGAGACATTCGTAGCGCGGAAGATGCCGTGAAAAAACTCGGCAACCTCGATGGCGTGATGGTGGGCCGCGGCACGATGGGAAATCCCTGGCTCATGGCGGAAATCGCCGCGGCTTTCTACGGTGGCACCTACATCCCACCCAAAACTTTTGCGGAAAAATTGCCCGCTTACTTACGCCACGCCGAACTCTGCGTGCAGTCCAAAGGCGAAGACCGCGGCATGAAAGAAATGCGCAAACACTTTGTGCAACTCATCCGCGGCTTCGACGGTGCCAGCGAATACCGTGCAAAGGTCGTCCAAATTTCCACCCTCGAAGAAGCCCGCCGCACCCTTTATGAAATTTTGGCGCACATAGAACAAACAAAAGCCCACCTACCCGCCCCTCCTCACATTCACGAGCTCGTCGATCAGTGACGCGGCTCCTCTCTTGATTGAATTCCCCCGCTGGCGGGGGTTTCTAACCTGAAGTTTTGTACAAATGCTTCCGTGGCAGCCCTCGACAAAACCCGCAAAAAACCCTCTCCTCCCACCTGTTGTCACCTTTCCAACAACAGGTTTTTGCAGATCAAAAGCCACCGAGTTAATGACACGTTGAAAAAATCACTTTATAGTGAAGATCTCTTAAAAAAATAATGTACGAACTCCGCCTCTGTGAAACGCGTGAATATTCACCACGACTCTTGGAACACTGGCTGCACACCATTCAAAAAAAATCGGCCCGCTTTCTTATTCGCCAAGCTGCCGATCAAAAAGTTCACTTTTTCTGCAGCGATGACCTCACCGATCTGCTCACCGGCTCTTCTTGCCACGAAAGCACCTCCCACGAAACCGCCACCGCCACCGCCACCGACTCACACCTGATTTACACCCTCCGCCAAAACAAAGGTCCGCTTTTACCGATCAAGCGCTATACGCAATTTGAAGATCGAACGCAAAAAACGCACATCAGCCCGCTTGAACATTACCTTCCCTTGCTCGCAAAAACCTCAAATGCCACCATTGCCCTCACTTGGTCACCGCTTCCAGAAAGAAAACGGAAACGCGCGCTCAAAAAAGCGAAGCAACTGCATTTTGAACCTGAAAGGATCTTTGATCAGTGGGAAAGTCGCGGGTGGTTTTCGCTCAACTTCCGTCGATTTCTGGGCCCTTGCATTCGCCGCTGCCTCCCGCCCAAAAGCTTGAAAGAAACTCAGGAACAAATGGAATCGCTGCACGAACGGGAGGATCCGCGCCGCGCCGTACTCGACAAGCTGTCTCGTCCTCTCTTCCAAGTGCGCGTCACCCTTTCACATCCTTTTAAAGAATTTTGGGACGGTTTTACCCTGCCCTATCTTGGCGGGCTCACTCCCTGCCGCTTGAAACGCAAAGCGAAGCCCATCATCCTAAGTGCCGAGGAGCTCGCCAGCCTTCTCTCACTGCCGCACGCAAAAACAAACGCCGCTCACCTCCAAACCGAGCCAACCGCTTACCTTCCGCCTCCAGCCGACGCCCCCATGAACGAAGAAGACCGCAAACGTCACCTCTATCTCGTGGGAAAAACCGGCATGGGAAAATCCACCGCGCTTCTAAAACTCTTCACTCAAGATGTGGACTCCAATCGCGCCATTGTCCTCCTGGACCCACACGGCGATCTGATTGAAGACGCCCTAAAAGTTCTCCCCGCCACCGCGCAGCCCATCCTTCTCGACCCCGGCACCGCCGCTTACCCCCTGGCCTTGAACCCCGTGGAATGCCTGCCCGGCGAGAACCCCAATCTGAAAACCTCCGCTCTTGTCGAAATGTTCGAAGCGCTTTCCAAAGGAAGTTGGGGACCTCGCCTGGAATACATCCTAAGAAACACGCTGCTGCTTCTCACGTTGGCTCCCAACACCACTCTCCTTGATCTCCCTCAAGTCCTAACCGGTCCAAAAACCTGCCGTGAACTCCTTCAGCGCGTAAACGACCTCGAGCTTCATCGATTTTTTGAGGAGGAATTTTTCGCACAGGATGAACGCACCCGCCAAGAACACATCGCGCCGATTCTCAATAAAGTCGGCCCACTACTCACCACTCCCCTGCTCCGAAACATTTTCGGCCAGCCCCGTGGAAAATTTCAGTTCGATCGCGCTTTCGCGGACAAACAAATCGTGCTCATCAATCTGTCGAAAGGAAAATTGGGCGAAGATGCCAGCCGCCTTCTGGGAATGATTTTTATTTCCATGATCCAAAGCACGCTCCTTCGCCGAGCGGACACCCCCTCCGCGGAAAGGGAAATCGTCTGTGTTTATCTGGATGAGTTTCAAAATTTCAGCACGAAAACTTTGCTTAGCATGCTCGCCGAATCTCGTAAGTACGGCCTCGCCCTCACGCTCGCCAACCAATATCTCACTCAAGTTGCGCCGGAAATTCAAGATGCGGTTTTAGGGAACGCGGGCTCGCTGCTCGCCTTTCGCACCAGTTACGCCGATGCTCAAATCTTGGCACCCTCTCTCGGCCTTCTCGAGGAAGATCTCACCGGACTCGCCCCTTTTCAGGCTTACGCCAAGCTGCTTCACGAGCAAACGCCCCTCCCTCTTTTCCGCATGGCTATAGAAAAACCCACCTTCCGCGAGTGCCCAAACTTGGAAAATCTCAAAAAATGTTCTTTTGAGCGCTTTGGCCGCAGCATTAACCTGGTTGAAGAAAAGATCGCTGAGAGGTATAATAAAAGGTGTAAATCCACTCCATGAAAAAAATCTTCGCCACCTTGGCTCTTATGCTGGGCATCTCCGGCTTGTTGGTACCTGCCGCACTGGCCACCGACTACGGCACTTTTGAAATCTCTGAAATTTTAAACGTGACCGATGAAACCGATGACAACGTCGATGTTTCCACCGGCTTTTGGGACAGCATACAAGAAGATGCCGAACAAAAAGGAACCTCCAGAGCGGGAGCCGTGATTCTTCGAGCCATCAATATTCTAACGCTTCTCGTGGGAACTTTTGCTTTTGTGGTGATTATGTACGGCGGCTTCATGCTCGTTACCGCCAACGGAGAAGAAAGTAAAATCGAGCGTGGAAAAGGCATTCTCCTGCAAGCCATTCTGGGACTTTTCCTGGCCTTCCTCGCCTACTTTATCGTAAGCTTCGTACAATCTTTCTTCTATTGATGCAAAAATTTTACCTCCTCATTCTCGTCGCCTACTTGAGCGCCTTCGGCTCTCCATTTGTGGCGAGCGCGGCGGAAACCCTGTTTCAATGTGCATTGGACTATGGCAAATATGAAGGTACGAGCGAGGATGAAATAAAAGCGGAAGAAAAAGTATTCGCCGAAATGGAAGAAGAATTTAATGCAGGAATAGCCGCAAGTTTTGCTGCGAAAAATTGTGGCGAACCGAACGAGTATACCGGACTGCTTGAAAAAGGAGATTGTACGAAAGGCGGCTCGGTAATCACGGAAATCACGGAGGTCATTGCACCCAATGTCGAAATAAAAGGCGATGACGAAACAGTGGACAGTAGAATTATTACCGTTTACGCGGGAACCTGTTGCATGTCTTCCAAAGAAGTGGGAACCAACACTGTATGCCCCGACCAAACCACCGTTTACGCAAAAACATTGGCGGAATGTAAAACCGCTGTGGGTACAGCCCTGGGCACCGGAACGGACACAGCCACCTGTTCCCGTCGTCAATGGGTGATTTCGGATTCCGGGCTCGGAATTGTGAAAGTAGTCGTGAAACAAATTTTCACATGGGGAGCGCTGACGGTTGGAAGCATAGCGGTCATGACCATCGTTTTGAATGGAGTACGCATCCAAATGTCGGGAGTGAGCGGAGACATCACCGAAGCCAAAAATAAAATCTTCCAAGCTATTGCGGGTATTGTGCTGCTCTTCCTTTCCGGACTGATTTTGTACACCATTAATCCCGGATTCTTCACATGATTAAAAAATGCCTCATTTTCATGCTTGGATTGATGCTCGGTTTGAGTCTCTTCGGCGGACTTCTCTCCTTCGTCCCTCCGGTGCAAGCGGACGACGAAAAGGAGGTGGTGAATCCCGTGGTGCAACCCACCATTCCCGTCCCGGACTTTCTGCCCGCTCCCGACGTGGGAAGCACCGGCGGAGAAACACAAAATTTCATCTTGAACGAGACCATCCCCAGAGCGATCAACATTGGAATCGGGATCCTTTCCATTACGGCTTTCATTGGAATTTTGATTTCAGCCATTCAAATGCTCACCGCCTATGGAAATGATGAAAAACTGAATCGCGCGAAAACCAATCTGCGCTACTCTCTCATCGGACTTGTACTTGTGATGCTTTCCTACGCCATCGTATCGATTGTGGTTTCCATCGCCCTCCCGAACGAAGAAGACGCTGAAAGTTGGCTGATCCCAAGCGCCTATGCCGTGGACGATGAAGACGTTGAAATTCTTTTGCCGAACCAACAAAAACTCATTGAAGAACAGGATGACCAAGGCCGCGTTTCGCTTCCGGGCGGAGACTTTCTGGGAGAAGTGGTGCCGGCCATTATCACAAACCTTATGTACGTGGTCGCCTTTTTGATTTTTATCGCATTCATGTACGGAGGCGTTCTGCTGGTGATCGGACGCGGTCAAGAAGAATCCCTCACAAAAGCAAAAAACATTATGATTTATGCGGCCATCGCGCTCGCCCTCGTTTCACTCGGCTTCGCGCTGGTTTACGGAATCACGACCCTCAACCTCACGGAAGACGAGGAAAGCCCTTCCGACGATGTATTTGTTGACACCGAAGAACGCAATGAATAAAAAACTTTTGACCACCATGCTGGCAACCGTAGCGTTTTTCTTGTTTATTGACGGCGCTTCGGCGGTCATCCAACTCAACGAAGGCATGAGGCCGGAGAACCTTCCCACTTTCGACGTTTCCGAAGCGACGCAGGACAGCAGTCCCGAAACGGCCGGCACCAACACGCTCATCTTTTTTATTGGAAATTTGGTGAGCCAATTTTTACTCTTCGCGGGTGCCATCACCATTATTTTCATGATTGTAGCCGGAGCCAACTACATCTTTGCTTTCGGGAAGGACCAGCTCATTGAAAAAGGGAAAAAAGGAATGGTTTGGTCACTGGTTGGACTTATCATCATTATGTTGTCTTACGCCATCGTTCAAGGTGCAATTCAGATTATTTTACAAGTGGACGAGAGCGCGAACTGAGGGTAGAATCTCCACATCGCCTTTATATCTAACATTTTTTCATGTCTAAAGCCCTCACGCTGTCTTTGCTCCTTTCGATGATTGTTCTAAGTTCTTGCGGCGGAAGCGCGGGAGGCAACATTTCAGAAAATGCCGGTAAGGCCATGGCGGAGACCGCTTGTTTGCTTTTTGACGAAGAAGTCAGTTTGGGAGACATGCCAAGTTTAACGGAGGACATTATGGCGGAATACGGCTTTGAAAACGCCGAAGCCATCGACACCTACCTTGCCAATGTTCGCGGAACCGAGGAAATCAACCTCGTTTCCGAAGCCGCCCGCACCCACTTGGAAACGACCTGTGGCGATGCTTTGGAAGCCAGCGGCGTCAGTGCCGCCGACCTAGCGGAAGCCATGGTCAGCGAAAGCTAAGCAAACTCTGAAATTCCCTAATTTTTCGGCGGGAAAAGTACCTCTCCTTCCACCACTTTTTCACCACCAACCATCTTTAAAATTTTCTCTGCCGTTTCAGGAATGATGGGTTGAAGCATTTCTCCAATCGCTTTGCATAAAGTCAGTAAATTGGCTAAAACCACTGCCAAACGTACTCGATCCGCCTTGGCCAATTCCCAAGGCTTTTGATCATCAACATATTTATTGGCGGCACGCGCGAGTCCCACCATGGATTCCACGGCTCCTTTGAGATCAAAATTCTTAAAGCCTTTGTGATACTTTTCCCAAGCCGGTTTTAAGGACGCACCCACTTCATTTTCCTGCGGTTTCAAATCTCCATCAAAATTCTTCACGATTAAAGTCACACTGCGGCGCAATAAGTTTCCGATCGTATTTTGAAGTTCATCGCGATACAAAACCGCAAACCGCTCCTTCGAAAAATCTCCGTCCTCATCACTGGGTACTTCACGCAAAAGATAATAGCGCACGGGGTCCACGCCCCACTCGTCCAAAAGTGCGATTGGATCCACCACATTGCCGAGAGATTTACTCATTTTTTGGCCTTCACTCGTGAGGAAGCCGTGTACATAAACGGCTTTGGGCAGAGGAAGACCGGCCGCCATGAGCATGCCAATCCAAATGCCGCAATGAAAACGGATAATGTCTTTCCCAATGAGATGCACATCGGCGGGCCAAAGTGTTTTAAACTGC
>Ga0155735_128_pt1 | contig 15728 bp, 14 predicted proteins | sample RifCSPlowO2_01_FD_107389 | JGI IMG/M metagenome (GOLD analysis project Ga0155735, IMG submission 107389) | Candidatus Peregrinibacteria bacterium RIFCSPLOWO2_01_FULL_48_20 | reverse complement strand
TTGTCCCATGTTCGGGGAAAGACTTTGTTCATAGCCGATCAAAATTCCGGCGAAGCCCGCAATGCTGCTTGAAATCACAAAAATCCAAGAGATGGTTCGGTTCACTCCAATGCCCACCACCGAGGCCAGCTGCATGTTGTCGGAAACGGCGCGAATGGCTTTGCCGAGTCGAGTTTTTGTTAGCAAGAAATGAAGTCCGAGTAAAATGGCGGCCGTACTGACTAAAACCATAATCTGATTCTGAGTGATGGTGATACCCGCCCCTGCATACACGGTCGGTGTGTAAGTTTCACGCACAAAATTCAATGTGAAACTTCCTGCGATGAGCTGCACCGCCGACTTAATGAACATTCCAACTCCCACGGAAAGAATGAGCAGCGTCCACTGGGATTCGCGTTTCATGGGACTGAAAATAATTTTGTTGATGAGCAGACCGCAGACCACACATGAAGCCAAAGCGGCGAGTATGCTGGGCAGTACCGGCCACGTGAGTGTGATGTAAAAAAGATAGTAAAAGTAAGCGCCGAGCATGGCCATTTCTCCATGCGCAAAATTCATGAATTTCATGTTGCCATAAATCAGGTTCAGCCCCAACGCAATGAGTGCGATGAGGCTGCCTGATATGAGTCCGTTAATGAAGATCTGCGGGAGTATGGACAAGAAATAGATTTATTGCTTCACAATCGCACCACCTACAATCTTATAAATGGAGTGACCTGTTATAGGGTCTCCGTTGGCATCGAAAGCAACCGGTCCGGCGAGTCCGGTATAGCCCGGGAAAGCGTCGAGGTAGCCTTTCACCAAAGCTCCGTCGTTACCCACTTCGGAAACGGCGTTTGCCAAAATCCATGTGGCGTCATAACCGGTGAGGAAATAACCGAGGTACTGGACAGATTGTCCGTACTTGGCTTCGTAACGAGCCAAAACATCTTTCACTCCTTGGGATTCTTCATCCACATAAAGCGTGGCGGTGTACGCTCCTTCCAAATAATCTTTGTATGTTGCGAGAAGTTCCGTACTGGTGCCGGCCACGTCGTTCAAAAGGAAAGGTCCCGTGATGCCCATGTCTTGCATTTGTTTGAAAAGCACATCGGCTTTGGCGGGCGTTTGCGGATTCACAAAGTAAGCGTCGGGCGCTTCATCGGCCAGTTTGGTGAGCTGCGTTTTGAAATCGGTGTCTTCCGGAAGGTATTTTTCTTCGACCACAAATCCACCCAATTCTTGAAACTTGGCGGTGAAGGCGCCGGAAATTCCTTTCGTATAATCTTGCTCTTCACTGATCATTCCAACTTCCTTGTAACCCGACTCGATGGCGAGTTCGGCGAGTTTGGTTCCTTGAAAAGCATCGGAAGGCCAGTTGCGGTAGACGTATTCACCGGCATCGGAAACGGCGGGACTGGATGATCCGGGAGAGAATAAAACGACTCCGGCGGGATCGGTGATGGCCGAAGCGGCCAAGGTTTCACTGGAACAGAATCCTCCCAAAATCACTTCCACGGCATTGATGTCGATGAGTTTTTGCGCGGCGGTGGAAGCGTCTTCTCCGTTACAAGCGCCGTTTTCCCACACAAAAGAAAGTGACATTCCTTTTTCTTCCCAAGCGGCGTTGATGTCTTCAAGCGCCAATTCGGCGGCACGTTGCATTTCAACACCATAAGAAGAAGCGTCGCCGGTCAAAGGACCGAGCGCTCCGAGAACGTAGGCTCCGGATGTGCCCCCGCTGCAACTTGTGAGGAGCAGGGCCGAGAGCGCTCCCAAAGCAATTTTGGAAGAAGTCATAAATTAAAAATTAGAAATTAAATCAGTCAAATCCTAGGTTTTTGCCTTTTGCTCGTCAATTAAAAGGAATTGTCAGACGGCAAACGCGTGTTTTAAATCTAACTGTCGAGGAATTTTGACTCTCGCTTCCAAACGGACTATACTACCCTCTTCTTAATCATCAAAGCATTATGGATGAACGTTGGGATGGGAAAGAAAAACGCGGTCAATCACGAAGAAATTATGAAGATTTGGGCGCTATGCCGGCCGAAGTAGTAAAAGGAATTAACGATCGCTTGGAACGCGTGCTTTCGGGAAACAGTCGGCGGGAAGTTTTTTCGGCCTCCGCGGAGCCAGTTTTGGCTGCACGCGCCTATGAAATCAAATCTCGCTGTGCAGCGGCAACCCTTCACCACGGTCCTGATGATGTCTATGGACGCGCGTTTACCCATCGCGATGCCAAGGATGTACATCAGTTTCACTTTGAAGACGCCCTCCTGGGTGATCGCATACAAGTGCAAAGCCTTGGTTTTGAAGTCACTCCAGAGACCTATGTGTCGGCTGAAAGCATTCGTGAAAAAGCTCGCAGCGGAAACCTGGGATTTGAGCCTGTCGCAACTCCCATTATGGCCGTGGATAACTGCGTCAACGGAGTGTGGCATGGAGCTCAAATGGTTCCGAGTGGAACCGTGGAGTACCACCCCATGGCTCGTTACGGACAAGGTATTTTTGGCGGAAATCGAGCGCTCCGTTTGGCGGATGGCGGCATCGGACTTTTCCGTCCGGACATGCATGCCGCACGATTTTGGAGAGATTCGAAAAGAACGATGATGCCCCGAAAGTCGGATGAAGAACTGATCGAAATGTTTGCAGAAACGACACTGGCCAATGCCGAGTACCTTCCCGATCCGGGGCAAGGTTCCATTTATGTTGCACCGGAACTTTTTGCTTATCGAAGAGATCTGGGCGTGAAGCCAAACAGTGGTTATATCCTGGCTTGTTATGCCAATCCCGCCGGTAGTATTTTCAAAGGCCCGGCTCGTATTCTGGTGGAGCGAGGTTTCCATCGATCGGTGAAGGGAGGCGTGGGCGATGTCAAAGTGAGTGGCAATTATGTGGGAGGGATGCCAGCGATGGAACGCGCAAAGGCCGCCGGCTTTCATAACGTGCTTTGTCTAGGTAGCGACAATAAGTTTTTCACGGAGACGCCGGTCTCTTCTTTTTTTGCGGTAACAAGAGAGGGTATTCTGGTCACTCCTCGGCTCGACGGACTGATTTTGCCAAGTGTCACGCGTGATTCCATTATTCACATGGCCGAGGAACTCCAGCAAGATGGAGTCATTGACGGGTTTGAGGAAAGAGTGATTCGTCCTTTCGAACTTCGTTTTGAAAGATTTTGCGAAGCCTTTTTGTGCGGCACCGGAGCAACGGTGACTCCCATCGCATCCATAACGGATCGAGTTCCTCGCCATGGAGACGTAACTTTAAAATATGGAGAAGAAAAAACTTTTGAAATGGATACCAGTCAGAATGGAATGGGATGGGTGACAGCTCGTATTGATGCGCTCATGAAAGAAATTCAAGCGGGAGAAAGAAATGAAAAAGGACCTTACGCTGGCTGGATTCGAAAAATCGCTTGAAAAGGCGGGGCTCTTGCGCAGAGTTATTTTCAGTGACAAAATATGTCCACCTCACCACACGCCATGAAAAAAATCCTTTCAAAAACTTTGTTTGCCGTTTTGCTGCTCTTGCAAATTCCAATGGCCACCGCCACCACCATTTATTACGAGGAAACCATCAGCAGTGTGGTTTATGTTCAGGTGGTGGACTCCGTGGGAGATTATTATATGGGCAGCGGCTTCTTTTTCAGTGTGGACGGACTGGTGCTCACGAACGCCCATGTGATTATGGACACCTATACGGGATTGCCCGCCGAATATATTGACCTTTGTGTGATTGAAGACGAATTTACCGTGCCCACATGCGCCATGTCCGCTTATGTGCTGGCTTATGATGAAAGTTACGACCTTGCGATTTTGTACCCCGGCTATTACTTGGATGAAAACGGTGAAGAGTACGGTGACTTTTTGGACAGCGACACGATCATGGCCCTGAATTGGCCTTATGTGGATTTTGCCGACAATCCGCCCGCGCTTGGCGAGACCTTGACCATCCTTGGCTTTCCTCAAGCGAGTGGTTCCCCCACCGTGGTTTTGACCGAGGGAGTGGTGAGCGCGTTTTCCATGTTGGTGGATGATTTGGTTTGGTACTTCACCACGGATGCCATCATCAATCCCGGAAATTCCGGCGGACCCGTGTACAACTATGAAGAATCCGTGGTTGGTGTCGCCAGCGCCTACTCCACCAATGAGCTCGGGGGCAGTTACGGTTATGTGATTTCGAGCGACACCGTGCTCTACTGGTTTCTTGACTTGGTTGACCAAGGCCTCATCAATGAAGAATTTGTAGCGGAGGCTTTTGCAAACGACTACATTGAGGAAGTGGGGACGACTTACGAGGAAACTACGAGTGACACCGGCAGTGGCGAGGTGGAAATTTTTAGCGACGTGGACTTTGGGGATGACAATGCCGAGGCCATTTCTTATCTGGAGACCAATGGCATTGTGAGCGGTTACCCCAACGGCAGTTTCAAACCCAACAACCCTTTGAACCGCGCCGAGCTGATGAAAATTTTGGTGGAAGGTGCCGGCTACGATCCCGATGAGAACAGTTATAAAAATTGTTTCCCGGATGTCGCGGAGGACTGGTACGCCAAGTATGTTTGTTTTGCGGAGGAAGAAGGTTGGGTGGAAGGTTACGACGACGGCACTTTCAAACCGGAAAGTTACGTCAACAAAGTGGAAGCCGTTAAAATGCTTTTGGAGGTCATGAACGTGGATTTGGAAACCGCCAGCAACAAAGTGTACACGGATGTGAAGCTCGGTCAGTGGTACACCAACTACATCAACACCGCTTACGAGTTGGGACTTTTGGAAGAAGATGCCGATTCCTACTACTATCCCGACCACGAAATCACTCGCGGCGCCGTGAGCGAGAATTTGTATAGGCTACTCATTCAGCTTTAACCTGGAAAGACCGCTTCGGTCACAAGAGACTAAGATTCCTTGACAAAGGATTTTTAGCTGATATTATTCCGTACCAAAACCTTTAAACTTTATGAAACTCAGTATTCTGCCCATTGGTAAAGATCGGGAACTTCCATTAGGACTCCTCTCGGAAATCGGTGTACAAGCCGGTAAAAGAGGACTTGAGACTCAAACCGTTGATAGTAATAAATTGTCCGGCAAAGCAAAAGAGTTCCACGTTTTAGGCGCTTGCGCGGAATTCCATGCTCTGGCGAAACGCATTTTGGAATATTACGGTTGGGGTGCCGAGGTGACCCTTCAATAAATTTCCGGGCGAAAAATCGCGATTTACCGTTTGGAGCAAGTAGCGGGAGTCGAACCCGCATCTCCACCTTGGCAAGGTGGCATAATAGCCGCTATACGATACCTGCGCACGTGGGAGTTTAGTCAAAAAAAGGCTAAGAGGCAAGACCTCCTAAGGCTCCGAAAATGACCAGAACCGCGCCAAAAAACGCCATAAAAAGTCCTTCGTGCTCTGCGGGCTTTCCAAATAAAGTGTAGAAAATATCCGAGACCGTTTTGGCCTTGTAAATGGCGATTCCTTTTAAAATGAAATGGGCGCCGACCAAGATCAAAAAGAGCTCAAATGAAAAGAACAGACCGATCAAAGCGAGCACTCCCAGAGTGTGCGAAATGAGAATGATGGGTTTGATTTCTTTGGGGAGTTTTTTAGGTACAAAACGCTTCGCTGCGCGTGCCGAGGTTTTATAAGCCCACCAAGTGTAAGTAAGGATTCCGAGAATCATGACCGAACTTAGAAGGATGGCAACAAGGAGTTTGATGTCCATTTAAAGAGTTTATTGATAGCGTTCTTCGCAAAGTATATAGAAAACATTGCCCACGCGGTAAGGGATATCTTTTTGTAGGACATCCTCTTCTGTTTCCGAGCCATTGTCGTATCCTTCCGTTACATCCGGTTCATGTCCCAGTCCAACGTTGTGAGTGCTTTCGTGAGCGACGGCTGCAGTTTTTTCACACAAATCTTCTTCTTCAGCCAGAAATCCTTCATCAATAAAAGTTGGGAGCCATGGAAGACTGTCTTCAATTTGAGTATGCGTCACTGTGGAATAAGTGATATCGCATTCCTCTTCAAGGAGACCCAATCCTTCAGAGATCTGACAATAGTCGAACTCCGGCGTACAGGCGTAAGAGGATGCACAGTCCGTGTGGAAGCCCACATTCCAATTGGCGGTGTCCTGAGGATCACGGCTGTAAATAGCGGTTTCAAGGTGATGAACAACTCGGTTGTAGGCATCGCGAGTATCAATGTACTCATCGGAACCGTAACTGATCATGGGAACCGTTTCCGGCATTGTGGCCAGATACTTGTTTCGGTTGGTCTTAAGATCGTTCACCGCATCGCTTACGAGCTCTGAAGCAAGCTTTATTGCCTCCTCCACCTTTGCCATTTGGTTTTCGTCAAAGCGCTGCATATTGTCTTGATACAGCACCGACGGCTCCATGCTTGCCGAATCTTCAGGAGACACTATGCAACCGAGCGTGGATGCGGTAAGTGTTAAAGCTGAAAATGACATAATGTGCGCTAGAAACCGCCTTCGGCGGGAGCTTCCGGTTTTGAAGGGACTGCGGGGTCTTTGTAAAATTCTTTCATGGAAAGATTGTAGCGTCCTTGTTCATCGACTTTGATGAGTTTGACGTGTACTTTGTCGCCAACTTTCACCACGTCTTCCACTTTGTTCACGCGGTAAGGACGTAAGGCAGAGATGTGAACAAGACCGTCTTTGCCGGGAACGAATTCCACGAAAGCGCCGAAGTCCATAATGTTCACCACTTCCCCATCGAACTCTTCGCCGACGGTGGGTTCGTAGACAATGGCTTTCACCCAGTTGGCGGCTTTGTCACCGGCTTCCTTGTTGGGCGCCGTAATGATGACGAGACCGGTTTGTTCGATGTCCATTTCCACGCCGCATTCGGCGGTGATCTTTTGAATGGTTTCTCCACCCTTACCAATGACATCGCGAATGTAGTCGGGGTCGATTTGGATCTTCATGATGATGGGCGCGTACTGACTGAGCTCGGGCCTATGAGCGGGCAATACGGCTTTCATGGCATCGAGCATTTGATTACAAGCCACGGTGGCTTTTGCGAGCGCTTCTTTCATCATTTGCGTGGTGATTCCTTTCACTTTGATGTCCATTTGCAAAGCGGTGATTCCGTCCGGCGTGCGAGCCACTTTGAAATCCATATCGCCGGCAAAATCTTCAAAACTTTGAATGTCCGTGAGGATTTTGTAAGCGCCTTTCCCGCTTTGTTTGAATTCGTCGCTGCACACAAGACCCATGGCCACGGCTGAAACAGGTTTTTTAATGGGCACTCCGGCGTCCATGAGCGAGAGGGTTGAACCGCAAACGCTGGCCATGGAGCTGGATCCGTTACAGGTCATAATTTCCGAAACCACCAGGATGGTGTAAGGGAAGTCTTCTTTGCCGGGGATTACTGGAATGAGGGCGCGTTCCGCGAGAGCACCGTGTCCGATTTCACGTCGGCTGGGACCGCGAAGGCCTTTTACTTCTCCCACGGAATAAGGCGGGAACACATAATAGTGAATATAACGTTTTTCGGTGTCCACTTCCATGGAGTCGATGATTTGCGCATCGCCCGGCGCACCGAGAGTGGTGAGCGTGAGGGCTTGAGTTTCTCCGCGTTGGAAAAGAGCGCTTCCATGCGTTCGAGGAATGAGACCCACTTCAATGGTGATGGGGCGCACTTCGTCAAGACGGCGACCGTCGAGGCGCGTTTCGTTTTCGAGAATATTTTTGCGCATAGCGTTGTCCAAAGTCTTGGTCACTCCCGCCAAGAGTTCTTCTTTCGTGCGGGTTTCGGATTCGATTTCGCCAGCAAAATGGGTAAGCACTTTTTCTTCAATCGAATGAATGGCCTGTTTAATGGCGGCTTTTCCGGTTCCGTTGTAGGTATTGAGATCTTCTTGAGAGATCACGCCCGCAACAAGATCCAAAATTTCATCGGAGGCTTTGGAAACGGTGTAGGTTCGCGCCGTGGGATTCATTTTTCCCACAAGTTGCATTTGAATCGCGCAAATTTCCTTAATGGTTTTGTGCGCGAGTTCGAGCGCTTCGAGTATTTTTTCTTCGGACACTTCGTTGGCTCCCGCTTCCACCATGGTGATGGCGTCGGGGGTTCCGGCCACGAGCAAATCGAGCTCGCCGCCCGCCATTTCTTCAAAAGTCGGGAAAATAATAAATTCTCCGTTCTTCATTCCGATTCGTACTCCGGCCAAAGGTCCGGCAAAAGGCAAACCGGCGATGAGCATGGCGGTGGACATTCCGGTGATGGCCAAAACGCCCGTTTCATTGACAAGATCGGCGGAAAGCACGGTGGCGATTCCTTGCGTTTCATTGGTGATTCCTTTCGGAAAGAGTGGCCTGATGGGCCTATCGATAATGCGAGCCTTCAAAACGGCTTCGTCACTGCTGCGACCGTCGCGCTTCATAAAACGGGAGCCTTTGATTTTTCCGGAAGCGTAATAGCGTTCCTGATATTCAATGGTTAAAGGGAAAAAGTCCGCTTCGGGTTTTCCTTCTTCGGCCATCATGGCGGTGCACAAAACAATGCTTTCACCAAATTGGACGGTCACGGCGCCGTTTGCTTGTAAAGCCAAACGTCCGGTTTCGAGTTTGAGCTTGCGTCCGGCAAGCTCGGATTCAACAGAATGTATAGACATAGGATCTGAGTAATAAGGGTATAAATGCGCACGATTGCGCTTGGCCCCTACTCAGGAAGAGGTTTCAAGAGTTCTCACCTTCGCCGTAGTGAGACTTCTTGTGATCTCGCCCTGAATATTGGGCATTGTGTCGCTTCGCGACGGTTTTTATAAACTGCACTCCGTGCAGTGGTTATTTTCTGATATCGAGTTTACCAATGAGCTTTGTATAATCCTCTTGATTTTTCGTTTTCAAATATTGAAGGTGACGGCGTCGTTTCCCCACGAGCTTGAGAAGTCCCTGACGAGAATGAATATCATTCTTATGGCTTTTCAAGTGATCCGTGAGTTGATTGATACGAGTGGTCAAAATAGCGGCTTGAACCTGGGCACTGCCCGTGTCTTTTTCATGGGTGCCGTATTTCTTGATGACTTTCTTTTTTGAGTCGTGATCCATAAAGCGGAGGCATTTTAGAGGAGGTTTTTCATTTTGGCAAGGTCAAATCCAACGTTTGATCTTAAAGAAGAAGAGCATGAGCAGTAAAAGAGCCGCCATCCCTCCCGAAATATAGAAGAACATGGCGGGCTGTGCGCCACCCGGCAACTCCACATTCATCCCGTAAAGTCCCGCCAAAAGGTTGAGCGGCAGCATGACCACCGAAAAAACCGTGAGGGTCTTAATCACATTGTTTGTGGTGTGGGAAATGATGGATTCGTTGGTGTCCTGCAGGGATTCAATCAATTCTTTGAGGTTTTCCAGGTTGTTCCAGATTTTTTCCACTTTATCGAGCACGTCGTCAAAATAAACTTCCAGGCTTTCGGGCAGGAATTTTTTGTTCTTGTGTTCCATTTGGGCGATGACCGTTCGCAGAGGCGCCATGGTTCGGCGGAAACTGATAATATTTTTCTTACTGATTAAAATTTCCTTCAAAAGATCGCGTTGACCGGTGAGTGAGAATGCTTCCTGTTCCAAAGTGGTCACGTTGCCTTCAATTTGATCGAGCAAGGGGAAAAGACCGTAAAACAGGTGGTCCACCACCTCGTACAGAAGGTAACCGCTGGTTTTCCCCATGAGCTCTTTTCGTTTTGCGGCGTTTTTTTCGGCATCGTCATAAAGATCGATGAGCGGCTTCAAAAGTCCCCAATGAATGGTGATGACCACATCGTTCTTTATAAAGATATCGACTTCCTCCGCCATGATGCGTTGTCGGCGTTTGTCCTGATAAGGAAAATGAAGAATGATAAAAAGATAGTCGGAGTATTCATCGATTTTGGATCGTTGATTTTCCGTGAGACAATCTTCAACGTCGAGTTCGTGGAATCCGTACTTTTCTTTAAGCACTTGAAGTGTCTCGTTGTCGGGGTCCTGGACATCAATCCAAGTGAGTTTTTCAAGAGTAATTGTGCGTTGCATGCGAGGATTATACTCGGGTAGGTGTGGCTAAAGCCACGGTTTTTTTATGCTCACCTTTGGTGAGTGGTGTGGCTAAAGCCACGGCTTTTCTTTTTTTTTAGGCTCAGCTACGCTGAGTGCATGAAATATCGCGCCATTATTCGCGAAGCATGGGTACTGACCCAGGAAAATAAAAAATTGATTTGGTGGTTTGCGTTCGTTCCTTCGCTTCTCAGTATTTTGGTGGGCATGGTGTATTTTGGCTATCAAGCGCTTTCGCTTTGGAATTCTCCGTACATTCGAAAGAGTGCCGACGGTCACTTTTTAAGCGATTTGATTGAAAAAATTATTGCGCTTTTTGAGGCGCAGCCCGGGCTTATGGTTTTGGGCGTGGTCATTGTGGCACTCATTCTCCTCGCCTATTTGTTTCTGCCGGTGTTCACGCAAGGAGCGCTCATCCAACTGGTGGCGCATATTCGCGCGGGTGAAAAAATGTCGGTGGCGCAAGGAATCAGCTACGGTTTCAATCGATTTTTGGCGCTTTTTGAATACCATCTCTTTATAAAGACTTTCAGTCTGGTGAGTATACTGACGGAAGTGGCTTTCGCGTTCCGCATTCTGGGGCCGGAGCCTTTTCGCATTTTCGGATGGATTTTCGGGCTGGTGATTGTTGTGGGGCTCATCCTGACTTTGCTCGTGACGTACTCCGAATACTACATCGTGATTGATAAAACCGGCGTATTCTCGAGTGTGGTCAAAAGCAGCGGCCTCGTGATTCGTCAATGGCATCACACGCTCTTCATGCTGCTGCTCATGTCGATTATCATCATTCGGATCGCGCTCAATATTTTGGTCACGCTTTTGGTGCCCGCTCTGGTTTTGGCGCCGATCTTTTTGTTCACGAGTTTAACGCTCGTGAAAATCGGAGCGATCATAGGGGCGCTGGTGGGCGTGGTGGTTTTGTACTTCGCTTCTTACTTTTTGGGAGTTTTTCACGTCTTTGCCATCACGGTTTGGACTTTTACTTTTCTTGATCTCACGCGGGAGGAAACTCAAGCCGTGGACTTACATGAAGCTGCGGTCCACCATGAGGAATAGGCCGTAGAGCACGCTGAAAAAAAGCATGCGTCTCACCATGCCGCTCCAGTTCGGTTTGAACACGAGTGGTTTTCTGGAGCGTTTTCTTGCAAATTGAAAGAGGGTGATTTCAAACGCGTAGGAAAAGAGGACGAGTCCGATCCAATAAATGACCAAGTACTTTGAGAAATAAAGTTCTTCCATCCAAGCGGAGAGCGCCGCCGGCTCCAGCGCGGTGAAGAATGTGCTCAAGTAGGCGATGAGGGACAAATGCAAAATTTGGTCGATAAAAAACGGGACGGTGCTTTTCTTTTTTTGATTGTAACGGAGGTCGAATTCAACCTTCAAAATGTCTTGCGCGAAATGGGTGGCAAAAATAATTCCCACCGCAATCCATGTTTCGGCGTGGCGCCAAAAAGGAAAAAGGAAGAGTGCCGTGAACGCCGAAATGATGCACACATGTTCAAAAGTCCCTCGCCAACTTTTATACTTTTTCTGAATAAGGTCATTCGATTGACAAACGAAGTCCCCGAGGAGATGGGCCAAGACGATTTCCAAGATGATCATGAGGAAGGTGGGTTAAGCGGCGTTCGACTGATTTTGAGCTTTTCGCGCTCGGTAGGCCTCTTCCACTTTTTGAGCGATGGGCGGGCTTTTTTGCATGAGCGCGGCGAAGTCTTCCTTATTTAAAACAAAAATTTCACAGTCGGACAAGGTTTCCGCACCGGCATTTCTGGGCTCCGATTCAATGAGTGCCATTTCTCCGAAAAAATCCCCCTCTCCCAGATTGGCCAAATCGCCTTTTTCGTCGTAAATTCTCACCACTCCGGACTTGATGATGTACATGGCAGACCCCAAAACGCCCTTTTCAAAGAGTTTGTAGTGGGCCGGAAAGTATTGCATCATAATATGCTCGATAATCGAGAGATGCTGCTCTTCCGTCAAACTTTGGAAGAACGGCACGGTCTTAAGAATGGTCAAAAGGAGGTTCATAAGTGGCAATTTAATCTTTATATTATAACAGATTTTGGAAGGTTTTGCCAGAAGGTGGTGGATGGGCTGAGCATGGTGGCGCGCCTAGCCGCCCCTGTGCACATTCACAAGCTCGTCGATCAGTGACGCGGCTCCTCTTTCGGCGGGATAGTTTCTTAAGCGCCAGTGCTCCGGCGGAAGTTCTTCGTTTTCAATGTAGCCTTGGTGAGCCAGTCTTTCATGATCGGTACAGAGGAGGTGCAGCCGGTCCGGGTCGTGGATGTTTTCCAGCGCCCAACGTTGGGTGTGGTGCAGAGAAGTTCCGGGCTTGGTGCAGGTTGGAAAAGCGCAAAGGTCGTTTGTCCTTTCACGCACAAACTGTTCAATGGCGACCGGAATATGACGGGAGTGGGTGGAGACGGCTTGCGGCTTCCGTGCCTCTTCACGAGCTTCCAACATCTCTAAAAACTCTTCCAAAACTTCATTAAAATCAGCCCTTTTCTTCAATTGATTGAATTTACTTGCAAGTCTTGGGAAAGTTTCAAATTCAACGGTTGTTTTTTCAGGTTGGAAGTTACGGTCGACCGCAGTTTCCAATCTGGAGTTTTGTACAAGAACCTTCAAAGCAATCTGAGGGAGCGTAACAACACGATCAGCCCAGTCGCCGTCCGTTTCGTGAGTGGCAACGTAGGCTACTCGTTCAAGCTTGGTCCAACTTTGAGCGCCACTCTCCAAAAGTTCTTTGAGCTGTGGTTTATCTTCCAGTTTTCTCGCAACCCTAAGAACGGTATCCACGGACTCCTTGCTCATTCCCGCGAGCTTGGCGGCAAATTCATAAATACTGCCACAACGGCGACGACGGTACAGCCCGCGCCGCTCCACTTCCGGCAGCAAACCTGCAAATCGCCTCCGCCAAAATCGTGCCTTTTGGCCGTATTCTTTGCAAAGGGCGTATAAATCTTTATCCGAGAGTTTTGTAAATTTCATGGTAAAAGGTTAAGGGTCATCATTCTACCACAATGGGTGAGGGCGCGCTCACTTTTCACCTGGACAGAAATCGCAAAAGAATGGTGGTTACAGGTTGGGGAAAGCCCGTGCAAAACAGTCTAATTGACCAAAACTATCTTTCGTGTTATAATGTACAGATTAACCTGAATCTAATGAGTCTTTTTACAGATCTCCCCCAGCGAACCAAGCTCCTGATTGTGGCCAGTGCCATGTTCCTGATTACGCTTTCAATGGGACTGCTGGTTTTTGGAACGAATCTCATCACTCCTGAAAATTCCCTCTACGATATGGCCAAAGGAAGCGTCCGAGCGGACATGCTCTACATCCAACCTGAGGAAGGCGGGCATTAGTCGCATTGATTCCGGAGCCTGTCACCAGTATGATTTTTGCCATGAAGTCTTACGAGGCAAGCGAAGTCGAAAAGAAATGGCAAACGCGCTGGCGAGAGAGCGGCATTTTCAGGGCGGATTTGGCAAATCCCGGCCGTCCCAAGTACTACAATGTGACCATGTTCCCCTACCCGAGCGGGGACAAGCTGCACATTGGGCACTGGTACAATTACGGGCCCGTGGACACCTGGGGACGTTATATGAAAATGAAGGGTTTTGAGGTTTTTCAACCTATGGGATTTGATTCTTTTGGCCTACCTGCGGAAAATTACGCCATTAAGACAGGCGTGCATCCTGCTAAGACCACGCGAACGAATATTGATTACATGAAGAAGCAGATTGAAGCGATTGGTGGCATGTTTGACCTGGATGTGAACCTGGAAACCTCCTCACCGGAATATTACAAATGGACGCAGTGGGTATTTTTGAAGCTCTACGAAAAAGGGCTCGCCTATCGAAAGGAAGCGCCCGTGAACTGGTGCCCGAGCTGCATGACCGTGCTGGCGAACGAGCAAGTGGAAGACGGCAAGTGCGAGCGCTGCAAATCCGACGTGGTGCAGAAAAATTTGCGACAGTGGTTTTTTGCGATCACCAAATATGTGGATCAGCTTTTGGACTACGAAGGGCTCGATTGGCCGGAAAAAACGGTGCTGATGCAGAAGCATTGGATTGGGCGCAGCGAAGGACTCACTTTCAAGCAAAAAGTGAAAGACTTGGACATTGAATTCGAGACCTACAACAGTGTGCCGCAAATGGCCTATGCGGATACTTTTTATGTGATTGCTCCTGAGCATCCTCTGGTGGCGCAGTTGGCGAAAGGCACGGAGCACGAAAAGAAAGTTTTGGCCTTCGTGGAAGACGTCAAAAAAAGGAAAATGGCAAATAAGTTTGATGTGGAAGGCGCGCTCGAAGGAATTTTTACGGGACGCTATGTGGAGGATCCTCTCGGAAACGGAGATTTGCCCATTTGGATAGCGAGTTATGTGGTGGCCGATTATGGAACGGGGATTGTGAAATGCAGCGCTCACGATGAACGCGATTTCAATTTTGCTCGAAAATACGATATTCCGTTGAAAGTGGTGCTCGTGCCAACGGACTTGCCCAGACGCGTGCGTGTGGAAAGTTTTGTGGAATTTTTTAGGGAGGAAGATGGTGTTTTATTGGAGCCGAAAGAGTTTGCCGGACTCACGTACCTGGAAGCGCGAGAACCCATGATGAAACATTTGGAAGGCAAAGGCTTGGCCAAAAGGACGGTGAATTATCGTCTGCGCGACTGGCTGATTTCCCGTCAGCGTTATTGGGGCGCGCCCATTCCCATCATCAATTGCGAAAAGTGCGGAGAAGTGGCGGTGCCGGAAAAGGATTTGCCGGTGGTGCATCCGCACATTGAAGATTATGTGCCGAAGGGCACTTCCCCCCTGGCGACAGTGGCCGAGTTTGTAAATGTGAAATGTCCAAAATGCGGAGGGCCGGGCAAACGCGAAGTGGATACCATGGACACGTTTGTGTGCAGCAGTTGGTACTTTTTGCGCTATCCGGATGCAGCGAATGCGAAAGAGGCTTGGTCAAAAAAAAAGGTGGACACTTGGATGCCGGTGGATATGTACATCGGTGGGCCGGAACATGCGTGTATGCATCTTTTGTATGCGCGGTTTATTCATCGGGTGATGCACGACCTCGGTTATGTTTCGACGAAGGAACCGTTCAAGCGATTGGTACATCAAGGCATGGTGACGAAAGACGGCGCGAAGATGAGCAAGTCGAAAGGCAACGTGGTGAGCCCCGACGAATTTGTGGCCAAGTACGGAAGCGACATATTCCGTATGTATTTAATGTTTATGGGACCTTTCACGGAGGGCGGCGATTGGAACGATAGAGGCATCACGGGCGTGGCTCGTTTTGTGGAACGCTTTTATAGGATGATGCAGGTGGAGGATGGCGCGAGTGCGGATATGAATGGACTCGTGCACAAAACCGTGGCACGTTGCAGCGATGCCGTGGAAAAAATGAATTTCAATATTGTGATTGCGGCGCTGATGGAACTCACGAATGAGGCTTTGCAAAAGCCGCTCAACAAGGATCAAAAAGAATTGGTGGTTCGTGTTTTAGCGCCCTTGGCTCCCCATTTGGCCGAAGAAGTATGGGAAAATTTGGGACATAAAAAATCAATATTTCTTGAGCAGTGGCCCAAGGCCGATCCCGCTCATTTGAAAGAAGATAAAGTGACTTTCGCCATTCAAGTGAACGGCAAGTTGCGCGGAACCGTGGATTTGGCGCCCGACGTTTCGAAAGAGGACGCGCTC
>Ga0155735_140_pt1 | contig 16108 bp, 18 predicted proteins | sample RifCSPlowO2_01_FD_107389 | JGI IMG/M metagenome (GOLD analysis project Ga0155735, IMG submission 107389) | Candidatus Peregrinibacteria bacterium RIFCSPLOWO2_01_FULL_48_20 | reverse complement strand
TGACATCTTTCTCTCTTACATAGTCGTCAAGGTCAGCGGCCTCCGTTTGTGTGAGTTCTCCAGCTTCCATATACCTGCAGTTTAACTTGTGACCGTTTCCTTTACAAGGATGTGTGCGGTTTCAGTACATGTCGAACAATTCAGGGTGGTTGGTGGTTGAAGCTTTTGTATAAAACTTCAGGTTAAAAACCACTCTGCAGAGTGAAATCCAAGCTCAAAAATATGCGGAGCGCATTAAAAGAGGATGTGGACTTCGCAGCAACTCCATTTTGGTGATGATGGTGGATGGTTAGGTAGTGGCGCGAAAGGTGATCAGACCCTCACCTCACGTTTTGTCATGTCGAAGTGGGCTTTTTAATCTGTTAAAGTGCCGGTTTTGTGCTAGTATTTAGGGACATTAACCACTCAAAATATGACTGACGAAAAATTGTATGAATTGGCAAAAATGTACGGACGGAATGTTTTATTTTGGCGACAAAAGTTTATGGGCTTGTTGCCGGAAGTGGAAAGAAGGAAATTGTATGCGCGGAAAGGTTGTGGTTCGATTTTTGAATTTGCTTACAAACTGGCAGGTTTGAGTGAGCAGCAGGTTCGGACAGCCTTGAATTTGGAGAAGCGTTTTGAGAGTTTGCCCATGTTGAGGAGTTTATTGGTCGAAGGAAAAGTGAGCATCAATAAATTGGTGCGGGTGGCTTCAATTGCCACCGCTACGAATGAGGGAGAGTTGGCGGAGGCGCTGCAATTGTTGCCACAGAAAGCTTTGGAAACTTTCGTGAGGGACGAACGATGTGAAAATGAGAATGGCTTAGGTCAGCCATTATTTGGAGCAAAATCTTTGCGCGCGCACGACCTAAAGTTAAGTGGAGAAGTGACGGAAAAACTGCTCGAGCTGCATGAAAAAGGTTTGGATCTGAACGGTTTGTTGTTGGAGTTTCTTCAGAAAAGAGAGGAGGAAATTGAAGCAGAAAAAGAAGCGATCTGTGAAACGCTGGAGGAAGCAAAATCGCGTCCTGTCCCCGCACGAACTAAAAAAGTGCTGGCCAGAGAACATGGCAGTAAATGCTCCATCCAAACCTGCAAAAAGCCGGCGGAAGAACTGCATCACACACAAACCTTCGCGCTGAGTAAACGCCACGACCCACGGTACTTGGCACCGCTGTGCAGGGAGCACCACGTTATTGCGCATTCCATCAATTTGAAGTTTCAAGAAAAAAGAGAGCGGGCGGTGAGAGGATGAAACCGTCTGTGTGGTTAAACTTTGTCCGCACCGTGTTCCTTAATGACGCGGAGCATTTCGGAATGGAGGAGGCCGTTAGAGGCGAGAATGTTTTCGAGTTTGTGGTTGAACAGGCTGCCGTCCATGTTGGTGACCATGCCGCCGGCTTCTTCCATAATGATTTTGCCCGCAGCAATGTCCCACGGTTTGAGCGCGTATTCCCAGAAGCCGTCGAAGCGGCCGGCGGCCGTAAAGCAGAGGTCGATGGCCGCGCTGCCGAAACGGCGTACGCCGTTGCTCGCTTTGTAGAAAGCATCAAAAAGTTCGATATTTTTTCGGTAGCGGTCGCTTTCTCTGGCGTAGGGGAAGCCGGTTGCGAACATGCTTTGTTGCAATTTGTCCCTTTTGGATACATGAATTTGTTTATTTCCCAGGTATGCGCCTCGTCCTTCTTGCGCCCAAAAGGTTTCTTTCAAGGCCGGAATTTCCACTACTCCGATAATCGGTTTTCCTTTGTGAACAATGGCGATGGAAATGGCGTAAAAGGGGAGACCGTGGGCGAAGTTGCCGGTTCCGTCGATGGGGTCCACAATCCACTTGTAATCGCCGCTTTGCTCAATGGCCGGGCTTTCTTCGCTCAAAATGGAGTGATCGGGGAAGTGGGCGCGAATGGTTTTCAAAATCAGCTCTTCGCAAGCCTTGTCCGCCTCGGTTACCAGATCGATAGGGCTGCTTTTCGTGCTTATGGAAAAGCCCTTTTCTTGGTATTTAAGGGCCAATTTACCCGCGTCGTGGGCGAGTTTCTTGGCAATCTGAAGAAGATGAATGGGCATGAAGTCGTAAATGCATTTTTATCATAGCTTAAAAATCGGACTGCGCGTCGGAAAAAACTTGACAATTTAACCATAAATGTTATTCTTACCACCTATGATTTTCTTGCAAACTTTATTTTCTTTGTTGCTTGCCGAAAAAAACCGGCTCAAACCGGGGCGTTCCGACGTGTGGCTAAGAGAACTGATTTCACTGGAACGGAAGCATCGTTTTATTCGATAAATTTTTGTTATGGGAGTAATTCGTCGCCGAAAAGTTGAAAGTTATTCTCCCCACGCTCCCACTCAAGAAGAACTTTTTGCCGCGTTACGAAACCCGCGACTTTCTTTGAATTACTGGCGCAGTTTATTCTCTCATTCTGTTCCAGACTTGCCGACCTCTGAATTCGATGAACGTTTAAAAACAGCTTTGCTGGAAGGAGGTTTCAAGAGGGTGCATCCCGATGCATTAACAAGGGACATTGAACGCGTCCCCGGTTTTAACTTGTCGCCCTTGTCTTCCGTTCCTTGTGCGACGGTTCCATTTCGTTATTACGAGCCGATTTATGGAGTGCACCGAACACCTACCTTTGTTGAGCCCGGGTTTTTGCGTGTTATAGATGGAACCAGATATTTCTTCCAAGAGCTTGGCCAGGTTAGGTTTACTACCCTCCGAGATCCGCACTGGAGTTGGCCTGAATGTGATCGAGAATCACCTCATAGACCTCCCGTGCGCGCCAGTATTTTTTGGAGAACTTAAATCTTTTTAATGGCAGTTCCCGCACTCAAATTCAAAGCAAGCTCCCAAGAAAGTATAGCGCCGGAGCTGCAGAGAAAGCCGAGGTATCATCAGCTTCTTGCTGAAAATCCGGATGGAACCGCTTTCATTCGGACGGTGGGCGGGGAAATTGTCAGGGGTCGTAAAGTAGATGAGCATGTTTACGAAATATCGTTTTTATTCAGTCCGCCGGTTCAAATTGACGTGTTGGGAAGAGCGGATAAACATGTACTCTCTTTAGCAAGAGCACAATTAAGGGATGCTTTTTCGGGAACGCTCAGTCACTGGAGCGGGCGGCGTTCCATGAGAATTTCTCCACTCGCCGTTCCCGAACTCGAAGTCTATACTCCCGCTGATCGATTTTTCCGCTTGGCTCCATCGGTGGAGGACGTGAACTCTCTCGACTTCTTAGGACTGGAAACGGCTTTTATCGAAGCTCCGGACCGTGTTGGTATCACTCAAATTCCGGCTTTTCGCGTTACTGAGGCGGAGGGTGAGGTTCTTTGCTTGGATTTCGGGCATCTTAAAAAAGCTCCCGACACGGAGTCCGGTTGGGTGATCAATAATCATGCCGGTCCGATGGAAGTCAACAATTCGACGTATTTTCGTTCTTGAGCTAGAATCCTTTGGCTATGCTCCAGAAAAAGTTCAAAATCAAATCGGAAATGACTCCGAAAGGGGATCAGCCCAAGGCTATTGAACAGTTGGTGGCCGGGCTTGGGAAAGGCTTGCACCATCAAGTGCTTTTGGGAGCCACGGGAACGGGGAAGACTTTTACGATCGGAAATGTGATTGAACGGGTTCAGAGGCCTACGCTTCTCATTGCACACAATAAAACCTTGGCGGCGCAGCTCTGCAGCGAGCTCAAGGAAATGTTCCCGGATAATGCCGTGTGTTATTTTGTTTCTTACTACGATTACTATCAGCCGGAGGCGTACTTGCCGCACACGGACACTTACATTGAAAAGGACGCGCAAATCAATGAGGAGATTGCAAAGTACCGGCACAAAGCGACGGAAAGTTTGCTCACGCGGCGCGATACCATTGTGGTAGCTTCGGTGTCTTGTATTTACGGACTCGGTTCGCCCAAGGAGTATTTGGCGCTTCGAATTGAACTTCAGAAAGGAATGCAAATTCCTCGCGATGCTCTTTTGCGACAGATGGCGGATTTGCAATATACGCGGGCGTCCATGGATTTCAAGCAAGGAATGTTCCATGTACTCGGGGACACGCTGGAAATTTTTCCGCCGGGCGGAGACACGGCGCTTCGGCTGGAATTTTGGGATGATGAAGTGGAACGCATCACCGAGGTGGAACCGTTCACTGGTGAAATTTTGGGAGAACTTGAGGAAGTGACCATTTTTCCGGCCAAACATGCGGTGACCACGGAAGCAAAAATCAAAGTGGCGGTGGAAGGAATTCGTTTGGAACTCGAAGATAGGGTGAAACAGTTGCAGGCCATGGGGAAGGGGCTGGAGGCCGAGCGGCTCAGAACACGCACCGAATACGATATTGAAATTTTGCTGGAGACGGGTTATTGCTCGGGCATTGAAAACTACGTTCGCTATTTCAACGAGCAAAGCGAAAACGGAAGGCCGTCCACGCTCATGGATTATTTCCCGAAGGACTTTTTGCTGGTGATTGACGAGTCGCACATGTCGGTGCCGCAAATCGGAGCCATGCATAATGGAAACTTATCGCGCAAGCAAACGCTGGTGGAACACGGGTTCCGGCTGCCCTCCGCTTTCGATAATCGACCGCTGAAGTTTGAAGAGTTTGAAAAATATATGCACTCGGCCATCTACGTTTCAGCCACGCCGGCGGCCTATGAAATGGGGAAGAAAGAAGCGCTTGTGGAGCAGATTATTCGTCCGACGGGGCTCGTGGATCCGGAAATTTCCGTACGTAAAAAAGAAGGACAAATTGAAGATTTGCTTCGAGAAATTCGCGCACGAACGGCAAAGGGAGACCGCGTGCTGGTGACCACTTTGACCAAGCGCAGCGCCGAGGATTTAACGGAGTTTTTGACGGATGCCGATGTGAAAGTGAGGTATTTGCACTCGGATATCGAGACACTGGAGCGCATTGAAATTTTGCGAGATTTGAGATTGGGAAAATTCGATGTACTTGTTGGAATCAATTTGCTCAGGGAGGGGCTCGACTTGCCGGAAGTTTCACTTGTGGTGATTTTGGATGCTGACAAAGAAGGATTTTTGCGCAGTACGTCGGCACTCATTCAAACGATTGGGCGCGCCGCCCGTAACGCGGACGGAACCGTGATTATGTATGCGGACAGAGAAACAAACGGAATGCGCGGAGCACTGGAAGAAACGAGCCGGCGACGCGCCGTCCAAACGGCTCACAACAAAAAACACGGCATCACTCCGCAAACCATTCGCAAGGCCGTGAAAGACATCGAGATGCACCGCAAACAGGAGGCAACCAAGCAAGTTCGCCGCTACGATTCCAAGAAAGTTCCCAAAGAAGAGCTGTTTCGTCTCGTTCAAAGTTTGGAAACCGAAATGGATTTTGCCGCTCAAAACATGGAATTTGAAAAGGCAGCCGTGCTTCGGGATGAAATTGAAGAGCTGCGCGGGAAACTCTAGGTGCGGCCGGTCATTAGCTTGAAGAGGGCGCTAACTTTGGGACGTTCTTCCCGAGTTTGATATGACCGGACAAAGCCCGCCATGGTCGCCGCTTGCCCTGTGATTACGCGCACCAGCCCGGCGTGAATGGCAACTTGCTCGCTCAACTCCGCGAGATCGAGAGGATATTCTCTCACAAGGGTAGAACGACTTCCTCCCACCAGTGCCACGTGTCTGTTTACGCCATCCATTGCTTGTCCCGGAAAAACAAGGGTGGGTGCGTCGTCGATTTTTGCGACTATAATCTTCTGTAAATCCAACCCACTAATTGTTTGCTTAGCCAAAGTTCCGTCCTCTCTTTCAAAAGTTTCCGCTTCCACTAAAAATCCTCCATGTTCAACAACCGTAACAGTTCCTTTACGTGGGGTATAGGTATTCATGGAGGGCAGTTGAAAAGAAACCGGGTTAGGCGTACGACGTGTAATAGCTTCGAGGATTCTCGGGTTGGTGGTCGGTACCGAGGGTGCACCGTGTTGTCTTCTTGTCGAAGTGATTTGCTCGTTAAGTCCCAAGAGTCGATGGCTCATTTCTCCTCCCACATTGGCTAAAATGTGACAGATTTGAATGCCACCTAAGCCCGGGACGTGCGTTCGCAGTTGTCTTAAAGGGTCCAATACAAAGTAAGTTGCGGATTCTTCCAAGCGCAGCCTCAGTGAGGGAGGGCCGGCCAAGGCGGGGTCCCTGGGGTCTTCAATTCCATCCGTCCAACTTCCTTCCAAGATTGTGTCACCTGGTTCCACCGGAAAAGTTCCCAACACTTCTTGCCGATGAGGGTAAGTGGCGGAAACAAGGAGTGGCTCCTCGGCGGGCATAATCAGTCGGTTTTCAGTGGGCACACCGATTTCCGGATGGCGAGTCAGTACTTTTCCCGCGTTTCCTCGCACTTCACTTACTTCATCACTCAAACGCGCTATCAGTTCGGGAGGCAATCCCTTAAAAAGGCGAGTGTCGTCAATCGCCTTCCAGTAACGCTCGTCGGTTCCTCCCTCTATTTCCACCAATGGGTCATCCATGGAGAAATCATAATTAAGAACACAATTAAAGACAAGACTAAAGCCACCTTTTCCCTTGCCATCATTGATTTTTTGAGTTTGACAAAACGAGCGATTGGAGGGCGGATCCCTTTAAAAATAAAACTTTTCTTAGGCACTTGATTTTTTTACAAAGATGAATAGACTATCGGCGTTTAAGATTTAGCTTTCATGAGCCAAAAGAAAAGATCATACCTGTTTACCGCCTTGGAACATTACACGCAAATCACCATGCGGGTGGCTTCCATCACGATTGGGACCATGGCGATTTTGGGTGTTCCGGCCTACTTTCTCGATCAAAAGCTCGGCACTTGGCCATGGATTTTTGTGACGGCACTTATTGTGGGATTGCCACTTTCTCAGTATCTTGTGTTTAAAAAAATGAATGAATTCACTAAAAATAACCCCCTCAACTGATGTCAGCGGAAGCGGAAGGCGGCGGTCACAGCGTGGCACTTGCTCCCGAGCATGTGCTCGAGATCGGTGAATTTGCGGTTTCCAATACTGTCACCGCCACACTGTTCGTGAGTCTTATCATTCTTGTGTTTGCGCTTTTGGTCCGCCATCGAGCCGGCGTTATTCCCACGCGGATGCAGGTTCTTTTTGAGAGTTTGTTCGTCTTCTTTTTGGATAAATTGGAAGAAGGGCTCGGGGAGGCGAGGGCTCGCAAGCTCGTTCCGCTCATCGTGACGCTGTTCTTATTTATTGTGGTCTCAAATCAGTTTGTTTTGATTCCTTTGGTGGGCAGCATTATGACGCCGGAAGGCCCTTTTTTCCGCACTCCGACGACGGACTACAGCGCGACCATTGCGCTTGCCGTTTCCGTGGTTGTGCTTTCTCATGTTTTGGCTTTGTTCGTTTCGCCGCTCGGACATATTGGGAACTACCTTCGCATCGGCGGTTTCATTGAAATTCTTCGCGGAAAACGTCCGCTAGGTGAGCTTCTCACGGTTTTTATTGAGTTTTTCTTGGGGCTTTTGGAGATTATCGGAGATCTTGGGAAAATCGTTTCGCTCGCCACTCGTCTTTTTGGAAATATTTTTGCGGGAGAGGCGGTGATCATTATTATTTCCGGACTTTTGTTCGTCTCTCAATTTTTCATACCCATTCCGTTTATTGTGCTCGCCAGTTTCGCTGGACTGATTCAAGCTTTCGTGTTTTCCTTGCTGACGATTTTGTTCATTTCGAACAATATGGTGCACGCCAGTCACCGATAAAATAAAAAACTTCCTTTATTCATCCATTTATTTCTCTAACCAAAAATCGTATGGATGCTGAAACAATGAAATTGCTCGCCGCCGCCATTGCAATGGGTCTCGGTGTAGCCGGTCCCGCAATCGGAGAAGGTATGATTGGCGCCAAAACCATGGAAGCCGTCAGCCGCAATCCCGAAATGAGCGGAAAAATGTTCACGAACATGATCATCGGTATGGCCTTCGTCGAATCGCTCGCCATTTACTGTTTCGTGATCGCGCTCATTCTTCTCTTCGTTGCTTAGCAGTTACGAATAATCATTTACTATGGAAGGTTTATCTAAGTTAGGTATCGACCTCTGGAGTATCCTCATTTATATCCTCAATACGGGGTTGCTGCTTCTTGTGCTCACGTACGTTCTCTACAAACCGATTTTAAAGTTTTTGGATGAACGCCGTGCACAAATCAAAAGCAGCGTGGAAGAAGCGCAGAATCTCAAAGTGGAGCTCGACAAAAAATCGGCCGAAGTGGAAGCAGCCACTGAAAAAGCCGAGACGGAGCTCAAAAAAGAAATGGAGAATTTGCGAAAATTCACCGAGGAGCAGCGTGCGAAGCTCACGGCGGAAATGGAAAAGGCGCGTGGGGATATGCTTGCGAAAGCCGAAGAAGACATCAATCGCCGCAAAGGTGAAATTCTTAAAGATACTGAAGTCGAAACGCTCGAGCTCATTAAGAAAATTGTTCTTTACGTGGTGCAGAATAAAGTTCCCGCCGAAGTTATTGAAGACAGCATTAAGTCTGCATGGAGCACCGCTCGAAAAGCAGAATTTAAAAAAGATTAATTATGTTCAACGGTTTCCTCAGCGCGCTCACTTATGAAATTCTCAGCTTCGTTTCGAAGCACGGAGATTTCTTTGAGCTCGGTGAGAAAACTCGTGAAGAAAAACTGGCCGGTTTCAAAGCGCCCGCCGTTTTCAAAAAGTATTTGGCGGAAGTTTCCGGCGCGCACTTTTTAAAAGATTTGCATTTGGTGCTTCAAGTGGTTAACGGAGCGGATATGAACAGCCTTTCTTTGAAAAACAGCGCTTTTTTCAAAACCTTGCTGGAGTTTTTCTCCGACAGTTTTGCGTCAAAACTCGACAAATTGGAGGCGGGATTTTATTTACTTCCTTATGAAGATCGTCTCAAAAAGGCACAGGAACTTTTGGGGGAAGAGAGGGACGCTCCGCTTCGCGGAGTGGCGGCCGCGCTCCGTGAACTTTTGGTGACCAATTCTTATCAAGAGTTGGCGCAAGCTTTTGAAGAGCTCAGCAAAGTTGTGGCCGACGGAGCCACCATTCTCGTTCAAATTCCTCGCGACATTCCCGAAGAACTCAAAAAAGAAATGCGTGAAGAGTTGGGTGAAAAGCACCCTCACAGTTTTCCCGTTTTCCAAATCAATCGTCAGCTCATTGGAGGTTTCCGCGTTTTCATCAACGGAAAATCCATGGACTATTCATGGTTCTCTAAAGTTCAAAAACTCAGTTCTCTAACTTATTAATTATGCCCAAAGAATCTTTACATAACTTCCTGGCCAAAATTGAAACGGCCATTCAAGCCGAACAAGACAGTACGGAGTCCGAAGGCGGACGGGGAATCATTCAATCCTACAAAGATGGAGTTATTTGGATCAAAGGACTTTCCGGTCTCAAAATGAATGAAGTGGTTGAAATTGAAAGTGTGAAAGCGGAGGCGCTTGTGATGAACCTCGAAAAAGATTCCGCCTACGCCTTGGTGCTGCAAGCCGACCGAGGAGTGCGCGAAGGACTTTTCGTGAAAGCAAGCGGACGATTCATGTCTCTTCCCGTGAGTGATGCCATGCTCGGCCGCGTGATCGATCCGCTTGGAAACCCGCTCGACGGGCAAGCCGCTTACAAAGCCGATAAATTCATGCCGCATGAAGCGCAAGCGCCTTCCGTGATGGTGCGAAAGTCGGTTCATCAGCCGGTGCAAACGGGAATTGTGGCCATCGATTCGCTCATTCCGATCGGGCGCGGACAACGCGAGCTCATCATTGGAGATCGTCAAACGGGAAAAACCACCATTGCCATCGATACGATCATCAATCAAAAAAATCAGAACATGATTTGTATTTACGTGGCCATCGGGCAACGTGAAGCGCGGACAGCACAAGTCATTGAAACGTTGAAGCGTCACGGAGCCATGGATTACACCATTGTGGTCAGCGCTCCGGCTGCGTCTTCCGCCGTTATGCAATACTTGGCTCCTTACGGAGGATGTGCGGTGGGTGAATATTTTATGGGAAAAGGAAAAGACGTGCTCGTGATCTACGACGATCTTTCCAAGCACGCCGTGGCTTACCGTGAAATGTCTCTCTTGCTCCGCCGTCCGCCCGGACGCGAAGCGTATCCCGGAGATGTGTTCTACCTCCACTCACGTTTGCTCGAACGAGCCGCAAAATTGAACGACGAAAACGGGGGAGGAAGTCTCACGGCCTTGCCGGTGATTGAAACGCAGGCCGCCGATGTGTCCGCTTACATTCCCACGAACGTGATTTCCATTACGGACGGACAAATTTTCTTGGAACCGCAATTGTTTAACAAAGGAATTCGTCCCGCCATCAACGTTGGTATTTCCGTTTCCCGTGTTGGAGGAGCCGCTCAAACGAAGATCATCAAAAAAGTGTCCGGACCGGTGAAACTCGACCTTGCGCAGTACTACGAACTGGAAGCTTTCTCTCAATTTGCTTCCGAACTCGATGCCGCCACCAAAGCCCAACTCACTCGCGGAAAACGCGTGGTGGAAGCCTTGAAACAGGGGCAAAATCAACCTTATACCTTGTGGCAAGAAGTGTTTGTTCTTTTCTGTGCCACCAAGGGTTATTTGGATTCCATTGAGGCAAATGATGTGGGACAAAAAATGAAAGCTCTCTTCGCGCTCATTGAAAGCAGCCATGGAGATTTGGTGAAAGAAATCGAAAGTAAAAAAGAATTGACCCCTGAAATTGAAAGCGGCGTTAAAACGGTGGTAGAAAAGTTTTTTAATGTCTGATTTTATTATTTCACCCTTCGGGTGTTATGTCCGGCAGTTTACTCGAAATTCGCAAAAGAATCGGCAGCGTGAAAAACACGCGCAAAATCACCAAAGCCATGCAACTCGTGGCCGCGAGTAAAATGCGCCAGTTCCAAAAGCGCGCCGTGACCACTCGTCGCTATGTGTGGGACCTCATTGCTTTGCTCGAGGAAAATCTTCATGTGGAAAGCGCTTACACGGAAAAACGAGAGAAAGGGGAAGTGCTTTTTGTTCTCTACACTTCCGACAAGGGTCTGTGCGGACCTTTGAACAACAAGCTTATCAACGGGCTTTTCCGCAGTGAACGTTGGAACGCGCTTACCGAAAGTCAGCGCATGCTCATCACTTTTGGGAAAAAAGGCTACGATTTCGCTCGCAACAACGATATTCATGTGGACAAACATTTTGTGGGTGTACCCGAAAAAATGAATAATGTGGAGGCCATCAAATTGGTGGATGAAATTTTGAACTTTTGGCGCAGCGGTGCGGCCAAGGAAATTGTTCTCATAGCGCCGCACTATAAAAATTCATTCACATTCTACCCTGTTTTAAAGACTTTTTTGCCTTTTGATCGGGACATGGTTGAAACCAACATCGGAACGGAGGAAAACAAGCATCGCACTGCACGAGGTGCAGCCTATGAAAAAGAAGGACTCATGATTTACGAACCCTCCAAAGAACATGTGGTGAGTCGCCTGCATGAGCAAGTGGTGTTTTCACTTTTCTTGGGATCGTTTTTGGAACTCAAAGCCAGCGAATATTCCAGCCGTATGATGGCCATGCAAAGTGCCACCGATGCCGCCGACAAAATCACGAATGAACTTTCTCTTCAATACAACAAAGCTCGTCAGCAAGCCATTACGCAAGAAATTGCCGAATTGGTGGGTGCGAGCGCAGCAATCTCTAACTAATTTTTTCCTATGTCAGAAAAATCTGAAATGCCCAAAGGTAAAATCGTCCGTATTATTGGAGTGGTGGTGGATGCCTACTTTGCCGATCACGTTCCCGCGCAATATTCCGCCTTGTACACCGAAGGGCCCGTCGGAAGAGTGGTGCTCGAAGTGCTGGCTCATCTTGGAAACGGAGTGGTGCGAACGGTGGCTATGAAAACCACCGACGGTCTTGCCGTGGGACTCGAAGTCATCGACACTCAAAAAGAAATTCAAACGCCGGTGGGGAAAGGTGTTCTTGGGCGAGTCATTAATGTGACGGGCGATTTAATCGACGGAGGAGCTGAACTGCCCAAAGGAACCGAAATGCGCGGGATTCATGCTGAGCCGCCCTCTTTGGTGGACCAAAATCCAACGGTGGAAATTTTCGAGACGGGAATCAAAGTGGTGGATCTTTTGTGTCCTTTTATCAAAGGAGGAAAGGTGGCGCTCTTCGGAGGAGCCGGAGTGGGAAAGACCGTGATTATGCAAGAGCTCATCCACAATGTGGCTTTGAGTCACGGAGGATATAGCGTGTTCGCCGGAGTGGGAGAACGCAGTCGTGAAGGAAACGATTTGATCCACGAAATGAAAGAAAGCGGCGTTATCGACAAGCTAGCCATGGTGTTCGGACAAATGAACGAACCTCCCGGAGCACGTATGCGCGTGGCTTTAACAGGGCTTACGATCGCTGAAAAATTCCGTGATGACGGGCTCGATATTTTGATGTTCATCGACAACATTTTCCGTTTCACTCAGGCCGGAGCCGAGGTGTCCGCGCTGCTTGGGCGTTTGCCTTCCGCCGTAGGTTACCAGCCCACGCTCGCCACGGACATGGCCGCGCTGCAAGAACGTATTACCTCAACGAAAAAAGGATCCATTACTTCCGTGCAAGCGGTGTATGTGCCTGCCGACGACCTTACCGATCCGGCGCCTGCGACCGCTTTCTCTCACTTGGATGCGACCATCGTGCTTTCTCGAAAACAGGCTTCCATGGGTCTTTTCCCGGCCGTGGATCCACTCGATTCCACGTCCACCGCTCTCAAGGCGGACATCGTGGGAGAAGAACATTACCGGGTTGCCACTGAGGTGCGCCAACTGCTGCAACGCTACAAGGAACTTCAGGATGTCATTGCGATTTTGGGTATGGACGAACTGTCCGAAGACGACAAGAAGGCCGTGTTCCGCGCTCGTAAAATTCAAAAATTTCTTTCCCAAAACTTCTATGTGGCCGAACAATTCACCAGCATGGCGGGACAGTACTACAAAGTGGAAGACACCGTGCGTGCTTTCAAAGACATTTTGGAAGGTAAGTACGACCATGTCGACGAACAGTATTTTTACATGGCCTCGTCGATTGAGGCCGTGCTTGAAAAGCATGAGGCCACTCAGCGAAGCTGAGCTATTAAAAAAAGTTTATGTCTGACTTTCACCTTACTATTCGCACTCCCGATAAAGATGTCTTCTCCGGCGTTGTGAGTTCCGTGAGTTTTCATGCCGAGGACGGGCAGGCGCAGGTGCTTGCACATCATGCTTCGTATATGGCCACCATCCAATTTTCCACGGTGAAAGTGGATGGGGAGACGGGGGGAGCTTCGTATTTGGCGCGCAGCGGATTTTTCCATTTCGATCACAAGAAAAATGAGGCGCTTCTGCTGTGTATTTATTGTGAAGAGCAGTCGGAAGTGAGTTATCAAACGGTCGAGGAATATTTGAAATTCTTGGCGAGCGAGCTTGAAAAAGGCGATCTCAGCGACTTCCAAGTCCTTTACTTGAAAGGGGAGAAGTTGGCGGTAGAAAAGCAGGTGAAAACGAAGGAAGCCTAGAAAATGTTTTCCGGTTCTTCCATGTTAATGAGTTCGTAGGGGATGGCCTCTCTGTCTTTACACACGGACCAAGGAATTTGCTTATGTGTGAATTCTACGATTTCTTGAGTTTTTTTGTGTTTCCATTTTTTACATATGGCTTTTATTAAGTCTAGCTCTTCTTTGGTAAAGGCTGATTCGCTGGGTTGTTCTATCAATGATATAAGGATAGCGCCGCCTTTGTTTTCTGTTGTCAGTGACTCATTAGTATCAATCACTTCAAAGAATTCAATAGGCACCGGTCCATTCGCCAGTTTTTTATATTCGAATCCGGAAATGGGTTTGAGTGTTCTGTAATAATGTGCAAAATCAGATAGGTAAACCAGTTTTGCAAGTTTTGTCTTTGTAATTTTCCCATCTTCTCCGGCCCCATATTTTATGCACGCCAGCACCAGATTTAAAAATTTGATCCAGTTGCTTGGATGGGTGGCTGGTAACTCCCCTTTAGGATGCTCCATTTCGCTTATGAGAAATTCAAGAGGTAGGTCAAAAATGAGAGCTAGCGTCTTCAGCTCTGAGATAGTTAAGTCTCGATCGCCTTTTTCAATAGATACCAGCGTAGGTCTAGACAAGTTCAGCTTGTTTGCCAGATCTTCTTGGGACATCCTTGAGTCTTTTCGTAACTTTGTGAGAAGGTTCATCATAGTGCTCGTAGTATAAGCTAAGTATAATGGAAAGTCAATGTATTTTACTTTTTTGGCTGAAATCTTCTAAAAAATGTCATTTAGTGAAACTTTTTGACAATTGTGCTCTTATGGACTACTTTCTTGGTATGACCATATTGGATATTATTTTTCAGGTTGAGTTTGGGACTGCGTCGTTCCGCTACTACGAGAAAGTTTTTGTACGGAAATATCCTAAAGGGTGGATAGAGACTAAAAAAACTATCGCATCAACTTTGAAAAGAGCTTATGCAGTACAGCGCACCACTTTGATAGATTTTTTGAAACCTCTTGGCGAAAATGTGGGACTCTATAAGTTAGATTTTGCCGTTGCTGGCACTCAAATGTCGCCCAAGGCATCTGGGAATAGAGTCATTTTTTCCCTGTCTAATAAAGATAGGATCGTGACGGTATTACTGATTTATGGTAAAGACCGCTTGCCAAAAAATATGACGGAAACTCAGTGGATATCCCAAATGGTTAAAGATAAATATGGACTTTAGTTTGGTGAAAACGAAGGAAGCCTAGTTCTTTCCCACGGCTTCGCCAATGTTTTTGTAGCCGTCTTTTTTAAGGAGCTGCACGAGGCCGCGGTTGATTTCGCTGATGACTTGCGGGCCTTCATAAATCATGCCGGTGATGAGTTCGAGAAGGGAGGCGCCGAGGCGGATTTTTTCGTAAGCATCTTCGGCGGAGAAAACGCCGCCGCTGCCGATGATGAGCATTTCCCCCTGTGTTTTTTTGTAGAGCATGGCGATGAGGGCGTTCGCTTTTTTTTCAAGGAATTTTCCACTCATGCCGCCCTTTCCGTGGGAGTGTTGTTTGGTGAGGTTGCTGGCGACGAACCCATGCACGCGATGGCGTTTGGTGACGGCAAGAATTTCATCAATTTGTTTTTCGGAAAGATCGGGAGGAAGTTTGAGGAGGATGGGTTTTTGTGTGGGGATTTTATCGAGTTCCGTGAGCAAGGATTCGAGTTTTTTCGGGTCGGTAAAAGGCTCGCCCCCAAAGGCGTTTGGACAGGAAATATTGATGGTGAAATAATCGCCGATTTTTAAGAATGATTTGAACGTTTCCGCATAATCGGCAATACCTGCTTTGGTTTCACAGGTTTTTGGGGAATTGGTTTTTGCGATGGAAATTCCAATCGGAAATTGGAAGGCGGTTTTTTGCAATCTTTGCGCCACTTTTTTTGCACCTTCACTTTTGAGGCCGATGTACACGCGGATGCTTTTTTTCTCCGGATGACGCCACATTCGAATGCCCGGATTTCCACTGCAAGGCTCGGCCGTTATGGAACCGATTTCTTCAAAGCCGAAACCCACGGAGGGAAGAATTTTGGTGAGATATCCGTCTTTGTCGAAGCCTGCTGAAAGTCCGATGGGATTTTTAAAAAGTATGCCGTGAATTTTTTGTTCCAGCGCAGGGTTTGAATAGTTGAAGAGGAAGCTTGAAATCCGACGAGTGAGTTTGTTTGTACCGAGGAGCATTCCAAATCGACTGCACGCAGCATGGACATTTTCGGGATCGAAACAAAAGAAGATCCGTTTGTAAAAGTGAACGTAAAAAAAGTGTAGAAATCGGTTTCGGAGGTCAGTTAAAGTATCCTTCATATTCTTTTACGCGCGGGTCTAAAATAAGAATTTTTTTCTCATCCCAAGCATTGCCGAGGAATGTGTTCAGGATGTTTTGATAGCGGAGACTCGCTTGTGGGAGAGTGAACTCTTTGTAAGAGTCTGTGTAGAAAGCGCTGCGGGCGTGCTGAATGGGATCCGCCGGACTGGCGAAAGGAATGCGGTGCAAGGCCAACAGCTTGATGGAAATGCCCTCCTCGAGCAGAACTTCCATAAGATTTTCGTTGCCCACGAAGAAATTTTTCCCGTCGGTTTTTTCAGCCATTTTTGTGA
>Ga0155735_104_pt1 | contig 16145 bp, 20 predicted proteins | sample RifCSPlowO2_01_FD_107389 | JGI IMG/M metagenome (GOLD analysis project Ga0155735, IMG submission 107389) | Candidatus Peregrinibacteria bacterium RIFCSPLOWO2_01_FULL_48_20 | reverse complement strand
TTCCTCGCTGAGTTCGTCCCCGACTTCTGTGGGCGTAGCGCGCGTGATTTCCACATCATCTTCCATAAAACCCACTTCCTTGGTTTGGAAATAGGTACGCCCGCAAACGGGGCAGGTCACCACCTTTTTATAAAGCACCGTGTGCAGCGTGTCCGGTGCCAAGCGCAGCGCTTCCGGAGGCAAAGATTCACCTTTGAGCAAATCCGCGTATTGGTGGCGCCCCAATTTACTGCAAACTTCGCACCGGCTGACTGGAATTCGTTTTTTCACGTTTCCATTCTTGCAGAAGAGCGGCGCTTTGGCTACAATCCCCACGCCAAGCCACACCATACAGGGCCGTCGTATAGTGGTAGTACAGAGGTCTCCAAAACCTTTAGCGCGGGTTCGATTCCTGCCGGCCCTGCCATTGATCTGTTAGCGGTATTGGCCCTTGTTTAAAGGCATAGAAAATGGGATATTTTAGCCATGGAATCTCGTTTCGCGAGCACATTGCTGGTGAGCGTATTGGTGCTGGCGGGTTGTCAAAGTGAGGGGGGTCCAGACATCCTTGACGCTATCAATCCGGATGCCTATGCCCTGGAAACTCTCATGCCAGAGAACGGGGGTTCCGATTGCCGATTGATTGAAGTTGCAAGCGATAAAGAGGTCGCGGGTTTTTTTGTTGATGGCATAAGAGGTGAGGAAGCCTGTAGGATGATTGGCTTTTGGGATCGAACGGTCTTTGCTCAAGTCACTCCTGATGATTTTGACGGTGGTGGCGGCTTTTATGATCCTATGTTTACATTTTATAGCATCGATGTAGACACGGGTGAGGTCGAAGACTTAGGGTATTTTATTTCATGGACGGACAGCGGCTCGCTTCAACACAAAGGTGCATTTTCCACTGATGGTTCAGCCGATGCGCTGGTTCTGTATGATTTTGATGCCGGGGGAAAAATCACATTTGTAATTCCCGAGATGTTTTCAGATGTTGGGTTGCCTTTTACAAGTAACGATGCCTCTCAGGTGGTTTTTAGCGCCGCAATAGGTGAAATGTTACCCGGAGAAGAATGGCCAACGTTGTTTGGTATGAGCATTTTTATGGGTGACGTAAATACGGGTCTTGCTGAAGAAATTTATAATTACGAAGGTTGGTTATATTTAGCAGGGTGGTCCGGAGAGAGAATTAAGTTTTCCGAAGAGGGAAAGACTTGTTATCTTAACAAAGATGGTACCGATAAACTATGTGTGTTTGATTCCGATTCTTGGCTTTATGTGGTAAGGGACAGGGTTGATATGGATAGCTTCCAAATGATTTCCGACGGGTACGCGAAAGATAAAAGTAACATTTACTTTGAGACAGGCTTTGCCGGAGTCGTTGTCTTTGAAGATGCAGATCAAGAGACTTTTCAAATTATTGACGAAGAATGGGCTATCGGGCTTGATAAAGATTACGTCTATGCAGGTAATAACGGTAAACTTGAAGCAGATACAGCGACATTTGAAATTCTCAACAAATATTACGCTCGTGATAAAGATGAAATATTTTTCATCACGTATTATGATGGTGCGTATTTAAGATTGGTAGGTGACGCTGATCCGGCCAGTTTTCAAATTTTAAGAGGGGACATCGCAAAGGATAAAAATAATGTCTATATGTCTCTACCTTCTTACGAGGGAACGGATATGGGAGCCATTGAGGGTGCTGACCCCGCTAGTTTTGAAATTTTAGGCGGTTTTTTTAGGGATAAAAATAAAATCTACTTAGGCTCCAAGCCCCTTGATTTAGAGATTGATGTAGAAACCTTTCAACGCAGCGCTGTCGAGCCCTACTATTTTTATGATAAAAATGCGATCTTTCTGGGTTACTTTGAGCTTGGACGTTATGAAGGGATTGACCAAGCCAGCTTTAAAATCACTTATAAGCAATCGGCCGGTGGGGCTGACGAGGGGGCTGTGCTCATATCAGCGGAAGACAAAAATCACCACTATGAGCTCAGAGCTTTGAATTTTTGGGATGGTGATTCAATGTGGGTTTATGATTCGGAGTTACATCAAACGGAGTGGGTGGTTTTGGATTAGACCGGAGGTAGACGTTCGGCGGTTCTACGTCGGCCGCCATGTTAACCCATTGATTCTAATGGTTAACATGTGTTAACATGTATATGTACTTAGTTAACAATATGGATGATTTTTTAACGACGGGTGAAGTTGCAAAACTGCTCGGCATCAGCAGAATAGCGGTTTTTAAGAAGATTCAGTCGGGGGTACTTCCCGCCAGAAAAATAGGAAGGAACTATGTCGTTAAACGAGAAGATCTTCAGCTGCAATCGGCCGTTTTAACGGAAGAAAAGAAAGAAACTCTCAATCGGTCCGTAGATAAGGTTATTGACGACTACGGAGAGACTTTAAGATTGTTAAAAGATGCCTAAAAAACCGATTAAAATTTTAACAGTTCCGGAAGTTGCTTGGATTGCGCATACTCTAGCCATTCGTTGGATGGAGTGGGACGAGCCTATCCCGCCTTTTTCGACGCGTTTCCCTCATCGCTTGGAAAGTTGTTTGTTGGTTCCTTTTCAAACTTTTGGAGGACGACAGTTGTATAAAGGCTTCTTGGGTAAAGCGGCCATTTTGTTTTATTTGCTGATTAAAAATCATCCTTTCCAAAACGGGAACAAACGCATTGCCGTTACCACTCTTCTTGTTTTTCTGAAAAAGAACGAGCAGTGGCTCAAAGTGGATACAAAGGAATTTTATAACTTTGCGGTGTGGGTGGCCACGAGTCCGCCATCTGTAAAAGACGAGACCGTGCAGGCGATTGAAAAGTTTCTTAAGAGGTATTTGGTTAAGTGAGCGCCGGTTGACGTAATGGCACTTTAGTCTATAATGAATCCTTTTGTTCTATAAAAACGATGAAACCAAGAAGACCATGGGATGATGTGGATTCAGGCGCCGAGGAAAGGTTTTTGGCTTATCATACGGAGTTGGAACGGTTAAAGGCGGGTTTTCCGGGGACTTTGAAAGTGGAAGTTTCCTCTGTTTTGGGGGTCAAAGCTTTGGATAGGGAAAGAAAAGAGGTGGGGGCTATGGTGGCCATGGTGGTTGAAGAAGACCCGAACGATCTTTTTATTACACATCTCAACGTTGCAGACACTTGGAGACACCGCGGCCTAAGTTCTCTTTTGCTGGGATATGCACTATGTGCTCGGCCTCACGTGAACAGTATTTCGGGGATGCTTCGGCTGACCAATTGGGAAGTGTATTCCACTTTGCGCGCAAGCGGGAAAAGTCACGAGGAAGCCCTCAAAGGAACGCCCGCTTATAAAATTCGCGCTCGATTCGGCTTCAAGGAAATTGATCCAAGTTCTTTAATTTACAGAGAGGGGGATGAGGTGCGCCTTAAGACCGGGCATTCAATACACCTTGCTGTGTGAACCGATATCGACGAAGGTGAAAACGATGATCGTTCTATCATTTACAATTTTTTTTCGATAGATTGCTCGAATGTCATGAGCCACGGAAAAGGACCATTCACCTTTTCTTTCCCCTTGAAGTTCGTGGGTTCTTAGAAGCGGATGGAATTCATCGTCCAAAAATAAATCCAACTGCTTGATGAATTTATTTCGCCACTTTTTCTGCAATTTTAAAAAAGTTTTTTCAAATCCTTTGGTGCGTTGGACGATCTTTTTCATTGTGCCAGAGCTTTAAAGCTGGTGAGACAAGCTTTCTTACCTTCTTTTGTGGTAACATCAAAAGAGGCCGTGATTTCATCGTCCGAATGCATCAGGCCGAATTCCAATTTCCCATCGTTATAAGCTTTGACCGCTTGATGGATTACGAAAGTTAAAGTAATCCCTTCCGCTTTTGCTTTGCTTTGGGCTTTTTTCTTCAGTCTCTCCGGCATTTTGATCGTGAGATTGTTCATAGTGTTTACTTGTCTGCACATATTTTACACGTGCACCGGTTTTTTAGCAAGTTCGTGTATTTAAATTACTAAAAGCACAAGACCGATGGTGGTGCTTGCGATTCCAAGCGTTTGTTGGCGATTGATTTTTTCTTTAAAAAGAAGAACTCCGAAACATGCAACCACAACGGGAGCGGTGGAAGTGATGCCGGTTACGATGGCGATGCTGCTTGCTTGGAGGGCAAAGCTCACCGCAACGAGGCCGAGGGCATCCAAAAATCCAATGAGCCCGATCGCCGCAGAAGTACGGTTTGCCGGAAGAGAAAGACCGGAGCCGCTTTGGAGCAGAAAGGGAAGGCTCAAGAGAGCGGTCATTATTTTCAGACTGCCCGTCAGTTCCCATTCTCCGTAAAGTTCGGCGGGCTCTCTGAGCAAAAAGTAAAACAGACCCCAAGTCAGCATGGAGATGAAGGCCACCAAAGATCCCGAGTCCACCCATCTTTTGGCACGGTGATCGACGCTGACCAAAAAGAGACCGATGATGGCCGCCCCCACACCTATCCATTGAAGCGTGGAAGGGTATTGATTGAGGAAAATCATGGCGAGCAGAATGGCCGGAACGGACCAGGAGTATACGATGGGTAAACTCAAGGCGATTCCTTTGCATTGGATGGCTCTGTAGAAGAAAAACATCCCAATCACATTTATGATTGCAAGGATTAACACCCATGCCCAACTTTCAAGAGCTATGTTTTGGATTTTTCCCGTTATGAGCCCAAGCGCAAGAATGGTGGTGCCGCCCAGAAGTTGTCCCCAGAATGAGACGAACCAAATGGATCGTTTCCCGAGCACGTATTTTGCCATGAGGTCTGCAAGCGACCAGCTGAGGAGTGTGGTAAGAGCGAGGAGGGGGCCCATTTGTCCCGAGCTTAACACAGTTGCAAGTTTTGGAGGAGAGTCTTATAATGGGCTCACTTTTTCCACACACACCATGAAGAACGCAACACTGGTATCTTTATTTGTCGGCGCTTTGCTGGCCGTTTCTTTTATTTCGACCGCGTTTGCCGCTTGGAACGGGAGCGTTGATTCGTGGCCCGCTTCCGGCGATGCGGTAAAAATTAGCGGATCTTTGGAGAGCGTAATGCCGAATATTGAGCCGAGCGGATTGGCGTGGCACAGCGGACGCAATCAACTTTTGGTGGTGGGTGATGAAGGAGAACTGGCGGCCATGAACGTGGACGGCAGCAATGTGAGCACATGGAACGTGGGCGGGGATTTGGAGGACGTTGCGGTGGCGGATCCGTCATCGTCGTATGTTTATTTGGCCGATGAAAACGGAAAAATTGTGAAGTTCGATTTGAGCTCCGGCACAACGGTACAGTCATGGAGTGTGACGACATGGATGCCGGAAGTGTCCTGCGGAAGTTGGGGAACGTGCGGAATGGAAGCTCTCACTTATGCGGACGGGTATTTCTATGCCGGTTATCAATACACGGGCGAGATCTTTGTTTTGGATTTGAGCGGCAGCACGGCGGTGAAAGTGGCGGAGTGGAGCGGTCTTTCCGATTACGGTTATACGAATGTGAACGGACTTCATTATCGCGATGGATATTTGTATGCGCTCTACAGTTGGGTGATGGCCGTGATGGATACCGACGGCACGGTGCTTGAGGTCTATTATGTGAAAGGCAGCGCTCAAGAGGGGCTTGCTTTGGGCAACGATTCCAACGGCGATGGCGATGCGGATATGTTCATTGCGCAGGACACGGGCGGAGTTTACGGCTACGACGAATTTCCTTTGTATGGATGGAGTGCTCCCGCGCCGGAACCCGATCCCGAGCCGGTGGATCCGGACAGCGATGGCGACGGGGTAGCGGCTTCGCTCGACTGTAACGACGCGGATGCTTCCGTGAGCGTGTACGCGAATTTCTACACGGATGCCGATTTGGATACGCTCGGTTCGGACACGGTGGTTTCTCTGTGCAGCGCGACGGCGCCGAGCGCTTACTCGTCGAACTCGAATGATACGAATGATTCCATTTCGAATTACAATGTGGAAATTAAGGGAGATAGGATTTCCAACGACAACGATACAACGATTGATGAGCGCAATACCGTGAGCCAGAACGGGTATCATCCGTACTTCGGGACTTTGGATCCCGCCGGTTCGTCGAGCGGAAAGATCACGGGTTATTGGGGACTGATCAACGGTTACTATGCCGTTCGTTACGCGGATAATTCCGTTTACGAATATCGGGCTTTCAACACGAGGACACGAACGCTCACGAAGCTTCGTTTGAATTCCGGCGGATACTTGAATGTTACACTCGGAAGTTCAACGGTGACCGTGAACGGATATACCGGTATTACTCGGTAAGGCGGCGTAGTTCCTCGCGCACTACGGTGCGGTCGTCCCAAGGAGAACTTTTTCCGTCGATTACGATGGATTGTTCGGCGCCTTTACCGGTGATGAGAACGATGTCGCCCTGGCGGGCGAGGGAGAGCGCGCGACGGATGCCTTCACGGCGGTCTTCAATGACAAAAAGATTTTCACCGCGGACTTTGCCGTGAGTTTCGGCGGCGGCCGCGATGTCTTCGGCGATTTCGGTGGGATTGTCTTCGTAAGGATCGACGTTGCTCACAATAACGATGTCGGCGAGTTTCGCGGCAAGTTCGCCCATGACGGGGCGCTTAGCTTTGTCGCGGCCGCCGCCTTCGGCACCGAGCAGGATGATGGTCTTTGCGTGACGGGGTTTCATGGCGTTGGCCGTTTGGAGCACATGGGTGATACTTTGTTTTTCGTGAGCGTAATCCACAATCACGGTGAATTTTTGTCCTTCATCAATCACTTCCATTCGGCCCGGAATGAGCGTGAGTGTTTTTAGGCCGTGTGCAATTTTGCTGTCCGGCACGCCGAGCAAATTGGCCACCAAAATGGCGGGAAGAGCGTTGTACACGTTGAACTTCCCCAGCACGCCCAATTTGTATTTTTGTTTGCCCACGAGGAAGCTCACGCCGCCCGAAAGTTCTTGAATATTTTTTGCGTGGCAGTCGGAAGCGGCATCCAAGGAATAGGTTAATTTTTTATCGGCGTGGAAGCGCAGAAAGGCGGAGGCGTGCTCGCTGTCGCGGTTGGCAATAATCACTTTTGGAATTCTTTTTCCGAAAAGAGATTTGCGTTTTCCGCGGAGAGCCGCGAACATTTTTTCTTTCATTTTTTTGTATTCTTCAAAACTGCCGCCGTGGGATTGGAGGTGCTCCGGAGTAAGGTTGGTGAACACGGCGAAGTCATAAAAAACCCCCACGTGGCGGAATTGTTTAATACCCTCCGAAGTGGTTTCCACCACGCAGGCTTTGCAACCCGCTTTTACCATTTCCTTCATGAGCCTTTGAATGGTGAAACGGCCGGGCATGGTCATGTGGTAGCTGTTCATCAACTCCTTTTCGCCGATGCGAATGTTCGCCGTGGAAATGAAGCCGGTTTTTATGCCGCCGGCCATGAGACAGGCCCAAATAAAGTTTGCCGTGGAGGTTTTTCCTTTCGTGCCCGTGATCCCGATTGTGATCATTTTTTTGGAAGGTCGGCCGTACACAAAAGCCGCCAATTGAGCTACGCAGTAGTGGTAGTAAAGAACGACACTTTCCGGCAGTAATTTTTTAAGCAGTTTTTTCATCTGTCGGGGGGGATACTGTAATAGTCGAAAAGAAATTCCATGACTTTGTGGAAGACTTGTCCGCTCGTCGCCTCGGCCCATTCGGAAGAACGCGGATGATCCATTTTCACGAGCACCAGAAATTCCGTGTCTTCAATGGGGCCGTAACCGATGAAGGTTGTGATGGTGGCTCCGGCGCCTCCAACCGCTTCGCCGTTTTTATATGTTTGGGCGGTTCCCGATTTTCCGGCAATATAGTGGTCCTCGAGCGCAATTTTGGACGTGTATTGATTCACTACGGAAGTGAGCATGGCCGTGATTTCGCTTGCCGTTTTCGGTTTGATGACTTGCGCCACAATTTCCGGTTCGAAATCTTCCACGGTGCCATCAGCGTATTCAATTTGTTTGATGAGGTAAGGACGCATCATGGTTCCGCCGTTACCGAGAGCCGTGTATGCTTGAATGAGCTGAAGCGGAGTCATGGTGATTCCTTGTCCGAAGGCTTTCGTCACCATTTCCGATTCGGTCCAGTTGTCCGAATGCTCGACGTCCCCTTGCACTTCATCGTTAATGCCCAGGCCGGTTTTTTCGAGGAGGCCGTAAGCTTTCAAGTAAGAATAAAACAAACCGGCGCCCATTTTTTTCACCACAAAAGTCATTCCGGTGTTGCAGGAATGTTCCAAGACTTGGGTCATAGTCTCGAGGCCGTGGTATTGTTTGTTGAAAGTTTCAATGAAGTAGTCGTAGGTACTTGTAAATTTGTTGAAGTCCACGCCGATGGGGCCGCTGTCCATGAACGTGGTGTTGGGAGTGAGCTCGCCCGCGTCTATAGCGGCGGACATTGTGAGCGCTTTGAACACGGACCCCGGTTCGTACACCTCCTGAATCATTTTGTTTTTGTAGACTTCGGGACCCCAGGTGTTTTTGTAGGAATAGTATTTGCCGCTTTCTTCGGGATCTTTAAAAATTTCAATGCGAACATCAGTGTTTTCATCGATATAGTAAAAGTAGCGCGGTTCCTCTTCCGTTCCCGTGACGCGAATTTTATCAAGCTTGTCCCCGGGGATGATAATTTCCACTTTTTCAAAGACTTCACTGTAAAGATTGGGATTGTAGGTTGGGTATTGGGCCATGGCCAAAACCGCGCCCGTTTGCGGGTTCATCACAATAATTTGTCCGCTGTCCGGACGGAAAGCTTCCACGCCCTCTTTCAAAAATTCCTCGACTTTGGTTTGGATGGCGCGATCGATGGTGAGTGTGATGTTTGCCCCGTCCACCGCATCTTCAATGACGCTGTCGCCCACGGTGATTTGATTACCGTACGCATCCACTTTGGAAGTGAAAATTCCATCCGCGCCCTGGAGGATCTCGTTGAAAGTGCCTTCAATGCCGTACTGGCCGGTTCCGTCTCCCGCCACGTAACCCAGCACCTGAGCGGCAAGATCTTGTTCTGGATAGTAACGGAAGTATTCTTCCTGGAGCCGAATGCCGAGGAAAACGGGATCCGCGTCCAATCCGTCCGAAGCCAAAGAGTCTTCCTTCAAAATGGTTTCGATTTGTTCCGAAACGGCCGGGTCCAATTTACGAGCCAGAACCACGTAGCGATTTTTCCCCAGCAAAATCGTTTCGAGATTTTCAATTTCATCATCGGTGCTGCCGAACACTTCGCCGAGTGCTTTTGCCACCTTTTTCTTATCGCCGATTTTTGTGGGGTAAGCGTAAAGCTGCCCTTCACCGGTGAGTTCCACACCTTCCAAATGCAGAGCTTTGATCTCTTCTTGTTGTGTTGCGTCGAGATCGGTGGTGATGAGAATGATGTCACGCGTCTTATCGGCCAGCGTGTCTTCAAGAGTTTGGCGGTAAGCCGCGCTGAGTTCTTCATCGTTCTTTAGTTTGAGTTTGGAAAGGGCTTCTTCACGGAGAACGGCGTTTTCCAATTTCAGGATGGCTTCGTATTCTTCTTCATAGCGTTTTTGGTCCAGCTCCTTCTCGGTTTCCAAATCGAAAAGAAGAGGGGCCAGAGTTTCCGCGACCGCAGCGGGCTCCTTAATCAAGGTGGGGTCGGCGTAAATCATATCGAGCGTGGTGTTCGTAGCCAAGGTGTAGACCTCCCCGGAATGGTAATCTTCAATCAAAATTTCTCCTCGACGAGCGGGGAGGGTGGTGTAACCGTATTGTTCGCGCTGAGCAACTTCTTCGTAGTAACCGTGTGCAATAACCTGCAGATAGAACAAACGGATCAAAATGATTCCCGTCACCACGTAGATGGCGATGAAGAGCGGGGTAGTGCGGTTGAGTCTTAGGCGCGTTTCCATAGACACGTATCTTAGCTTTTGTTAGCATACCCGCGCAACACTCGCCGTAGGCGAGCCTATAAAAGTTGTTGCGAAGCAAATCAATATGCATCGAAAAACGACTCTAGCCAACGGTCTTCGCGTAGTCACAGACAGTATTAAAGGAACCGAGGCGGTTACCGCGCTCGTTCTGGTCAGAGCCGGTTCACGCTGGGAACACCGGGAAATCAATGGGATTTCTCACTTTTTGGAGCACATGTTTTTCAAAGGGGCAAAAAAATACAAAGATGCCAAGTCCGTGTCCGAGGCGATCGATGGAGTTGGAGGGGACTTCAATGCGTTTACTTCCAAGGAATATGCGGGTTATTTTGTGAAAGTGGCGAGCAAGCACATGAAGCTCGCGCTGGATGTGATTTCGGATATGCTGCTCCATTCGCGTTTTGATCAAGAAGAAATTGAAAAAGAACGCGGAGTGATTTTGGAGGAATTCAACATGTATCAAGACACGCCCATGTACCAAGTGGCCTGGAATTTTGAACGGGCCGTTTTTGGCAATCAACCGATCGGTTGGGATGAAGTGGGAACCAAGGATGTGATTCGCGCTTTGCAGCGCGAAGATTTTGTAAAGTATAAGGAGTCGCTGTATACGCCGGGAAACATGGTGGTGAGTTTGGCGGGCGCCGTGGATCACGATGAAGTGGTGGAGATGGTGCAAAAATATTTTCCAATGGAGTCGGCGGAACCCACTCGGACAATGCTTCCTTTCGAAGCGGGACTGAGCACGATGGAAAAAGTCACTTTGCAAAGCAAAAAAACCGAACAAACCCATTTGGTTTGCGGAGTTCCCGGACTTCCGGAAGAGCATGAAGATCATTACGTTTTGAAAGTGCTATCCTCCATTTTGGGAGGTAATATGAGTTCGCGCATGTTTTTGGCGGTTCGTGAAGCAAAGGGTCTGGCTTACTACATTTCTTGCGGAACGGAGGACTATCTCGACACCGGAGTTTTCTATACGCGAGCGGGCGTGGACATCAACCGTCCGACCGATGCTGTGAAAGCCATTATTGAAGAATATGCAAAAATTGCGGCGGAGCCCGTTCCCGAGGCCGAGCTCAAAAAAGCCAAGGAATTTTTAAAGGGCAAACTGGTCCTTTCTTTGGAAGATTCCGAACATGTGGCTCAAATGCATGCTCAAAGCGAACTTCTTTACGATAAGTTGAGAACTTTGGCCGATATTTCCAAAGCCATTGATGAGGTAACCGTGGAAGATGTTCAACGCATCGCGCAAACCTTGCTCAAACCCGAACTGCTGCATTTGGCGCTGATCGGTCCTTATGAAGACAAAGGGGAGTTTGAGGTGCTTTTCTAATACTCGGCTTTGCCGAGCGCTTTGACTTTTTCAGAGATTTAATGCACCCTATGCGCATGGAACGAACGCTTGTCCTCATCAAACCTGACGCTCTGCAACGCGGGCTCGTGGGGAAAATAATCACTCGATTCGAGGAAAAAGGCTTGAAAATGGTGGGTTGTAAAATGATGAGTCTCGATGAAGCGCTGCTGCGAGAGCATTACGCACATATTGCCGACAAGCCATTTTTCCCGGGAGTCTCTCAATTTATGAAGAGTTCTCCGGTTTTGGCCATGTGCTTTGAAGGGCTGGAAGCGGTGGAGGCCGTTCGCCTCATTACGGGAGTCACAAAGGCTCGCCAAGCGGATGGAGGAACCATCCGCGGTGATTTTGCCATGAGCGTATCTTGCAACGTCATTCATACTTCCGACTCACTCGAAACCGCGGAAAAGGAAGTGCCGCGTTTCTTCAAAGCGGATGAGTTGCACGAGTACTACAAGAGTGAGTACGAGCACGTTTATAATGAGGAAGAACGCGAATAATTATGGATGAACCTTTGGTGGAAACGAAGTTCATGGGCGTGCTCAATTTGACTCCCGACAGTTTTTCGGATGGCGGTCGTTTTAAGGAGTTTGGAGGTTTGGAAGATGTTGTGACGGCGGCACGGCACATGGTGGAGGATGGAGCTGAAATTTTGGATTTGGGCGGGGAATCGACGGGACCCGGATCGCAAGATGTTTCCGCTGAAGAAGAGCTTCGGCGGGTTTTGCCGGCTTTGAAGCTGATTCGGGAGGCTTTGCCTGAAGTGATTTTGTCCATCGATACTTGGAAAAGCGAGGTGGCCGAAGCCGCTTTGGAAGCGGGTGCAAACCGGGTGAATGACGTGACGGCGGGGCGAGGGGATTCGCGCATTTTTGAGGTGGTTGCGCGTTTTGGCGCGCCGATGGTACTCATGTATTCCAAACAAAATTCACCGCGCACAGACAGAACCGTGGTGAACTACGACGATGTGATGCAAACGATTAAAGTATTTTTGGCCGAACGCATTGCGACGGCGCGCGCGGCGGGAGTCCATGAAATTATTATCGATCCCGGAATGGGCGCTTTTGTGAGCGGCGAGCCCAAATACAGTTATGAAATTATTGACCGGATTGAAGAGTTGCGTGATTTGGGTTGTCCTATTTTGGTGGGGACTTCACGGAAGGGCTTTTTGGGCGAGGACAAACTCGGAATGACGTTATGGACGACCTTGGAGTTGCAGGGGAAGGTGGATTACTTGAGGGTGCATGATGTGACTGAGAATTTGACGGTACTTTGACTTCAATTCAGCCCGTCGTGTTTGCGCCGGAGGTCGTTTTGTGTTACAATATAAAGATAATGTATTTCAAAGCCTCCATCGTATGCACGAACATAGTGAATACTCTCCGGCTCCGGTTGAAAAGTCGCCTTCCCCGAGTAAGCCGGACGTTCAACTTGATCAAAAATTTAAGACTGAAAAGCAGACTGAAGACAGGCTTGATGCATTGGAAAATTCCTTATTTCACTTGAGCGATAACTTTCCGGGTTTGGATACGGATGGTTTTTACGAAGAACTCTGCGGTCTTGTTTATGGAGCAGAACTGCCTGCCGATAAGCTTGAAAGCTTGGTGGATACACTTGATCAGTATGATTTTTCGGATAAGGGACGAGAAACTTTTAATAAGATGGTGAAAGAAGGGGATACACAATATCTTTGTTACCTTTTGGCAAAGAATACGCATAGCTTCAATGTGGTAAAATTGTCTAATATGAATGATCGTGAATTCGATAGTATTCGCCGGGCTATCAGTGATTTGTCACCGGTTACGGTGAGAGTCAAAAAAGGTGAGGTTTATAAAGGATGTATGATAGTTTCATTTCCTTCAGGTGAGTTGCGGGTGGATCTCCTTTACGGGGTCAAAGAATCCGGCTCGGTTACCACCGGTGAAACTCCCGCTCCCAAAACCACCTATCATTCGATTGATCCCAATTCGCTCGAAATTGAAGACGCCCGTGTGTTGGAAAAACAATTTGAGGCCGATTTAGCTTCCGGAGATTACTATGAAGGCGTGGAGTCTGAAGATATTGATCCAACCGAGGAAATAAACCCATTCTCGATGACAGATGACGACATGGCGAAATGGAATGAGGCCGCCAGCAGCGAAACAACAATTTGACGGTTTCTTTGTAGGTCGGCTACAATTCCAGTCTATGACTACTTTGCAAGTGCAAAATTTGGCAGGCAAAATTGCTCCTTTTGTTAAGGAGTATAATGTGCAGTACATTGCTTTGTTTGGATCTCGTGCTCGAGGTGACGCAAAGAGAGACAGTGATTTCGACTTTCTTGTTCGGTTTGAGAGGCCAAAGAGTCTACTTAAAGTCATTCACATGGAACGGCAACTCTCACGTATGTTAAAGAGAAAAGTAGATTTAGTGACTGAAGGTGCCCTAAACCCTTTGCTTAAAAATAGTGTTCTTGAAGATGCAAAAGTTCTCTATGAAAAAAAGTGATATTTTTTACGTGTTATCTATCCTTTTTGCGATTCGTCGTATAGAGAAATACTTATTTAACCGAAACTCAAAAGAATGATTGAGGTTTTTCTAGAGGCCGATCCAAAGACACAAAAATATCTAAAATAGCTATGCTCGTTACCAAAGATTTCAATTTCGATGCGGCGCACTTTCTTACTAAGTATCACGGGAAGTGTGAGCACTTGCACGGTCATACCTACAAACTAAGGGTAACGGTGGAGGGAAGGGTTCAAGAAAACGGTTTGGTTTTGGATTTTGGTATTTTGAAAAAAATCGTAAAAGAACAGGTTTTGAGCAAGTATGATCATCGCTCGCTCAACGACTACTTTGAAAATCCGTCGGCGGAAGTGGTGGCGCAGGCCATTTGGGATGCTTTAGTCGATTTGCCGGCCTTGCTCAAGGCGGAGGCTGGTGATCCCAATCTTCCCGATGAGATCAAGCGCTTGCTTGAAGGGGAAGGGGAAAAGGAAGTGAGCGATCATGTGCGGCTTTACGAGGTAGTTTTGTGGGAAACGCCCGATAGTTTTGTTAGTATTCGAGCATGAAAGTCTTTTTGGGACTCGGGACGAACTTGGGCGATCGAGAAATGAATTTGGTTAGGGCCAAAGATTTGCTCATGAAGCACGATGTGTTGGTGCTGGGACAGTCGAAGGTGGAAGAAACGGAGCCGCTGGGCGGACTCGATCAGCCGAAGTATTTAAATCAAGTGGTGGAGTGCCAAACGGAGTTGCAGCCGGAGGCGCTTTTGGGCGTGTGCAAACAGGTTGAGAAGGAGATGGGAAGGCCGGTAGAAGTTTCCCTTGGGAATGTGCAGTTTGGGAAGAAGAGTAAGGAAGGGAAGATCGGGCTACGCCCGAGATGGGAGTCCAGAATTATCGACATCGACATTTTATTCTACGGGGAGCAGGTGGTGGATTTGCCGACTCTGAAGATTCCACATCCGGGAGTTCTTGAGCGCGGTTTTGTATTTAGGGGCGTTTTAGAACTGGCACCGGATTTTGTCCATCCCGCAACGAAAAAACCATTGAAACACTCGCCGAAGGCGACTCCCTCTGGCATAATGCAGCCATGATGAGTCCCAGGCAACGCGAGCTTCGTTTGGCGGCACTTGAGCTGATTTCCAAGATGGGGCATGGACACAGTGGACGGATGCTTTCGTCCATCGATCTTATTGAAGGGCTTTATTTCGGGAAGGAGAACGAGCGGCAGATTTTTAAGCACAAGCCGAACATGCCGCAGTGGGAGGAACGCGATTTTTTTGTTTTATCCAAGTTGGAAGCTTTGCCGGCTCTGTACGCGGTACTGGCAAAGGACGGTTATTCGGTTCCCGAAGTGTTGCCGGTTTTTCCGAATCGTAAAGTGCCCGGCGTGGAAGTGACCACCGAAGAGCACGCGTACGGTCTTTGCATGGCGGTGGGGATGGCGCAGGCCATTAAAATGGATAGACTCAATCAACATGTGTTTTGTTTGGTGGGCGATTATGAACTTGATCATGGAAAGGCGTGGGAAGCCATTATGACGGCCGCTGAAAATAAACTGGAACGGCTCTGTTTGATTGTGGATGAAAACGATCCGCGCGACTGGCCGATTCAAGAGCGTTTTGAATCGTTTGGCTGGAAGGTGATTAAACTCAGGGACGCGCACGACACCGACGAAATTGTCTACGGCTACATGAAAGCGCGCCTCACTTTGCGGAAGCCCACATGCATTTGGGCACCGACGAAAAAGTCGGCGGGCGTACCGTTTGCCGAGCGGAAACCCGAGTATGATGATGCCATTTTTTCCGAAGCGGAACTGCAAGAAATTAAATCCATTTTAATTTAATGATTGATATCAAACTCACACAAATCGCGCTAAAAATTAAAAACCTCATCCTCATTGATGTGAGTTTCCCCAAAGGGCGGTTTACGGAATTCAAAAAAGCGTATGAAAATCGGTACTTGCACATGCCTTGCCGAGCTTCATCGGCGGGAATTTTGGCGGGAGGCCTTTCAAATTTTGGGAAAGTGGTGGTACTTTACGGGGACGGTTTTAACGACTGCAATTTACCGGACCAAACCCTGAACGTGAAGGTGCTTAAAGAAGATGCGGAGGGTTCGCTCATAACGCTTGAAGAGGATTTAAAAGCCTTTGGGCCCGCAGTTTTATTGATTCCTGAGGAAGATTAAAGTAAAGTCCAAATAAACACAGTCATCATGGTTAAAACGACCCTTCGCCTCTTCTCCGGAACTTCTCACCCGCAGCTGGCGGCGGCGATTGCCAAAGAGCTGAAAGTGTCGCTTTCGAAAATGCACATTTCGCGTTTTGCTTGCAATGAAATTTATGCCAAGCCCGAGGAAACGGTAAGTGTCGCTTTCGAAAATGCACATTTCGCGTTTTGCTTGCAATGAAATTTATGCCAAGCCCGAGGAAACGGT
>Ga0155735_118_pt1 | contig 16425 bp, 16 predicted proteins | sample RifCSPlowO2_01_FD_107389 | JGI IMG/M metagenome (GOLD analysis project Ga0155735, IMG submission 107389) | Candidatus Peregrinibacteria bacterium RIFCSPLOWO2_01_FULL_48_20 | reverse complement strand
TCTTCTTCTTCAAGTTCATCAGCCTCAAAATGATTCTGCTTACCAAGCACATGGTCCATAAAAGCATTGGAAGTATTCGAGCTACTATCACTGTCTCTAATCGGCGTCAAAATATCTCCCTTCCAACCGAGTTCATAATCTTTAGGCTTAGGTGTATTCCATTCTTTCCACTGTTTCTCAGAGACACCTTCCTCTTTCAAAACCTGACCTAAGGTTTTATTGGATCTAACTTTAGAGAGAATATACTGGATTTCCACTCGTACCTTTCGAGAAAAGGGATCAGTTTCTCTTATCCGATCGCGTAGGGCCCCTTTTAGCTTTGTGAGCACGAAGCTTCGAACAGCTGCATCTCCAAACTCTTCCTGGGTATCTCTATTCGTGACAAGATCAGTGAGTACATCTTGGAAAACATCCTCTACGAACTGCTGAGAAACGGGCCTTCGAAAAGCGAATTTATAAAAACGCAACCTCACCTTTTCTCCTACCACAAGCCATTTTTCACGTCCGATGGGGTGTGTAACGTTTACGGGAAAACTGTTTAACATTTTTTATAGTGAGAACGGTTCGGGACTATAAAAACTTATAGACAAATTGTCAATCTCAATAAACATAAGTGTATTTTGGAATCTACGCTTCAAAAGTCCGCTGAGCAAACATCTACTGTCGTCAGCATTGGATAACAAAGTCTGAATTTTTGACGAACGCCAATCTGTTCATTATACTAAACCCATCCTAACCCCACGCCCACATGAAAAACTTGCCTAAATATTTGGCAGAACTCTTCGGGACTTTTGGTCTCGCTTTGGCGGTCAGTCTTTCCGCTACGGGAAGTTTCCTCCCCACGGCCATCATTGCCGCTCTCACTTTGGGACTTTTTGTATACACGATCGGTCACATTTCCGGCGCACACTTAAACCCGGCCATTACGGCGGGCGCTCTTGCGATTGGAAAAATCCATTGGCAAGATGCCATCGGCTATTGGGTCGCTCAGTTTGTGGGAGCGGGAATTGCGCTCACCCTGAGCGGACAATTGGTGGAACGGACAATTTTGAATGTGGATACGGAAATTTTAACGGGAGCCGGTGAAGCGCTGGGAGCCGTCTTCTTCGGCTTTGGCGTGGCCGCCGTCATTTACGGACGCATCCCCAAAGACGTCACAGGAGTGGCCGTTGGAGCTTCACTCGCTCTTGGAATCGCCATGGCCGGTCATCTTTCAAACGGAATTTTAAATCCAGCCGTGGCGCTTGCCCTCGGTTCCTTCAATTGGATTTACCTCGTCGGCCCCATTGTGGGCGCCGTTGTGGGAATGTGGCTCTTCAAACTTCTTTCGATGGAGAAGTAATAGCGTAGGCTCTGGCCTTTTCCAGTGCTCTTTTTTTATACTGCCAAACTCTTGTGTGGCTGACGCCCAAAACTTGGGCTACTTCACGTTGAGTTTTTTTCTGTTTTTGACCCACCCCATAAATCAGGAACAAAAGGGTGATCTCTCTTTCGTCCAAACCCGCTTTTTGGAGCCAATTCGCCAGCTTCTCTCTTTGAAAATTGAAAATAACGGCAAGTTCGGGATCCACGGAATTTTCGTTCGGGAGCACATCGAGAAGCGTGAAATCCGAGCGCGAGTCCGAATTCGAAGCTGAAGAAAGGGTCTGATCTAAAGAAAAAGGTTCTCTCATACCAACAAGAAGCCTCTCAACAGTTTGAGTTTCCCAATCCAAACACTCGGCCAGTTCTTCAGGCGTCGGTTCATAGCCGCTTTTTCGTAAACACTCCTCCTGCGCTTGATTCAATGTGCTGAGGTCAAGCACTTTGTTATCGGGCGCACGAATGAGGCGACCCTGTTTATTGATAGCCCGTGTGATCATTGCCCGAATCCACAACGATGCATATGTGGAGAATTTTACACCTCTATCGGGATCGAACCTTTCGACAGCCTTAATGAGACCGATGGCCCCCTCTTGCTTCAAATCGTCCAAAGACAGTCCATATTTAAGATACCTTTTAGCAATGGGAAACACCAAACCCATGTTGGCCTTCACCAAGCGATTCCTTTCAGAAATCGACTCCGGTCTTCTTACCACTTGCTCAAATGACCTTGGTCCTGCAGTCATAGTCTTACCAATTAAATCTATTTTTACCCGATCGGACTCGAGTGCCATAAGTGGGTGGTATAAAGCCTCCATGATCTCCAATGAACTCCATGCTGCTCACACCTGGCGTGGGAAACATGCCACCTCTGATCAAATCCGCCATAGGTATGGATTCCTCAGGCTTGGGAGATCGGCGTTTAGGTCTTTCGGGGAGCTTTCCAGTTTCAATCGTATGTAAAATAGCTGATCGAATGGCCTCTATAGTATTATCACTCAGACGGACGACCGGCTGATCACGGAATACTTTTAGAGCCTTTTCATGATCTGGATGTATATCTTTGCGAGGCAGCCCTCTGGTTATTTCTTTGTAGGCATCATTTCCTGTATAGGTTTTAGATTCAGGTTTAGTTTCCATACATTCTATTAAAGATTGCCTAAAAACTGTCTGAGCGGAACGCTGTGGTTTTCACCGGCGGTTTTACAGTTGCTCTCCACAAGCAAGAAATCCTTGCCGGGAGCGGCGGCTTGAGCGACGCGGGCACTTTCCACAAAACCGAAACTGATTTTTTGATCATCCATCACTCTTTCATGAAAAACTTGCGCTGAGTTTTGCCCGGGTACGGAGACTAAAACTTGAGAACAATCCTCTTTGTCCACCTTCAGCAAAGTGGGAGGGATGGAATAGACTTTATTCACAGGCCATGCCCCACTGCTTGGAGTAAAACGAAGAATCTGCCAGCCATCATTCGACGTGGACAAAGATGCCACAATGGATCTGCCTTGAGAGGAAGCATGCGCCACCAAAACATCGGGAAGGATGCCCTCCGAAAGATCACAAGCGGGAAAGCCCATCCCCGCATAAGCAGGAGACATAGTGGCAGAAACACTTTGAAGTTTTCCCGGCTCGGGATTCTTGCCCGACTTCGTGGTGAACTTACCCAAAATACCACTTTGACACACACGCAGAGCCACCTCTTCTTGAGTGGGCAGTGCAGTACTTTCCGGTTCACGGTGCATGTATTCCTTCAGATGCTGCACGGCCGGAATGGCAAGTCCGATCGTGGAAAGCATTAAAATGCCGAAACCTACCCTCAATTGAAGTATTTTGTTCTGAAGAGCATCGTTCGCAAGTTCCAAATCATCAATGGTTGATCGCGTGGAAGCCAAATCAGCCTTTAACTCTCCAATTGCTTCACTAAAATGCTCGGCCTCTTGAGTTCTCCGCGCCTGTATCTGAACACATCTTTCTAAGGCGCCACGAAGAGCAAAAAAGAAGCGCTCAAGATCGGAGAAAGGAAGAGGTGCCGCATGGTAAAATCTGCCGACCTTATTAGCCCAATCCCTTACCTCTTTAAAGAGATCGTGTCGGCTATCGCCCAAACGGTCCTCATCAATCAAACCCTCCAGAGCTTCCGCGAGTTCTTTTTCAATGTCCTCCGCGTTTTCGTATGTGTCTTTCATAGTGCATTTGAAATCAAAAGTGCCCGGGGCTTCCTTGGTAGGAAACCTCCAGGTTGGAGAGAAGGTCAGAAGACCTTTTTACCCATTTTTATACAGGGGGCACGTGGCCTGTTTTTTGAATTGTGCCTAGATTATAGCCATTTATTTGGTTTTGTCAATGGCACTTTTTTTTGCTTTCCAGTGAGCACTGATAAACCGTTCATCTTCAAGCCCCCCGAGTTCCCGGCAATCCTTTCGGTGAATGCGAATGAATTGCCCGCGACTCACATACCCTATAATGGAATGAGGCGGTTTTGGTTTGCAGCACGCGCTTAAAAGAACGGGAAGATTTTCCTCCCCCGTTATGAGCACTTCTTGAGTGTACTCGGCCGCCACCAATACATCTCCCTTTTTACGAGCTTTTGCGGTTTCGTCCGGAAAAAGCGTTTTCACAATTTGGAAAGCGGTCACCGTGCCGAGCCCCACATTTTCCAAAAGTTGTTCCCGTTCCGCAGAAGTGCGGCCGGAGCCCGCATAATTTTTAAGCAAAGCATTTTTATCATCCAAAACAGATTTCCCCAAAACCTGCAACTCGCGGTTCACCATTTCCCTTCCGGCCGTCACATTGGCCGACTTATCCTGCTTGTTGAACCAGTTTTTAATTTTGCTGCGAGCCGACGAGGTTTTCGCGATCGACAGCCAATAACGATTGGGCTTGGCGTTCGAGCGCGTCACAATTTCCACTGTTTCTCCGTTTTTGAGCTCGTAATCGAAAGGCACAATGCGTCCGTTCACTTTCGCGTTCACCATTTTGTTGCCAACTTCGGTGTGAACCATGAACGCAAAATCAATTGGATTGGAACCTTTGGGAAGCTCAATAACCTGCTTTTTCGGAGTCAGAACAAAAATACGATCGGGATACAGGTCAATTTCCGCCTTTAAATTCCCTTCTTCGGCAAGTCCGCGAAGCCACGCCATTTGCTGTTCCACGGAAGAATGCAGAATGGGAATTTCCTGGCTGCGCCCTTTTTGAATGGCCGCCAAATAAGATTTCGCAATGCCGTGATCGTACAATTTTTTTTCGATCCGTTTGCGTTCTGTGGGTGTCAAAAATTGATAGCGTTCGATCCACGCACGCACTTCCGCTTCCAAATCGGGATTCTGCTTCACCAAAGCTTTCACCTCCTGCAAAGCGTTTTGCAGCGCAAAGTGAATTTTTCGGTCGAGATTTTTATCAATCCGTTTTCCGAGTTTGTAAGACCAATGCGACGCAACTCCGAGTTCGGCTTCCTTATGCATCCCAAGCGTCCGAATTTGAACTTCGGTGGGTTCGTCATAAATATCACCTCCGAGACCGAGCACCGTAGTGTGCAAACTGCGGTAGCCGTTGGGCTTGGGTACGGCAATATAATCTTTAAATCGATCCTGAAGCGGGATGTATTCCCCGTGCACCAAACCGAGCACATTGTACAAATGGGAAACCTGCTCTTTTTGTCCGTGAAACAAATCGGGCAAAATCACGCGAAGCGCAAAAAGATCGTAAATGTCGCCGATGTCCTTCGCCTCCTTTTTTTGCATTTTTTGATAAATGCTCCACAAATGCTTGAGCCGTCCCTGCACTTCCACCACGTTCACGTTTTCCCGCATCAAAAGCTGCTCGAGTTGGGACGTGGCGAACGCCATGCATTCTTCACTGCGATCTTGCTCGGATTTCAGCTTGGCCGCCAAATCTTTATAGTCTTCAGGATAAAGGTAACGAAAACACAAATCTTCAAGCTCGCTTTTAATTTGAAAGATACCGAGCCGCGACGCAATGGCGGCGTGCACACCCAAAGTTTCCCGCGCGATGCGTTCCTGTTTGTGCGGCGGGACGAACTGCAAGGTGCGCATGTTGTGAAGGCGATCGGCCAACTTAATAAAAACGATTCGAATATCCTTGGCCATGGCCAGAAACATTTTTTTCCACTTTTCTTCCTGCGGATTTTCCGTACGCACTTTCACGATGGCGAGCTTTTCAAGACCCTCCACCAAATCGGCCACTTCTTTTCCAAAAGCTTCCTCAACTTCCGGCCGTTTCACCGCCGTGTCCTCCGTGACGTCATGAAGGAGCGCCGCTTGCATGGCGGGCAAATCGGGATTGAGATCCAGCAAAATGCGCGCCACCTCCACCGGATGCATAATATACGATTCTCCCGAATAGCGTTTTTGCCCCCCGTGCGCCTTCTTCGCAAACTCATAAGCACTATCAATCAGCTTGATCGGCAAATCCGGTCGTCGTTTAATAATCTGATTGCGAAGCGTAGCGTAGGACATGCTCCTTATTCTACAATCTAAAGCTCGTTCTCGTCTATAATCAAATCGAGATCGGAACCTTCAATGTCCACCACTTGAACTCCTTTGAGGAGCGCCTCTTCGTTGAGCTCGATGTCCCGAACACGCAATTCCATACTGGCGAGCACGTCTTCGTAATACGTCAGGAGTTTTTGGCGAGCGTTGTATTGAGCGCGCAAACGAACAATCTCTTCCCCGTGTTCAGTGAACGTATTGAGAGCGGCCACGGCCGCGTAGGAATCGAGCTCTCTCAAATTTGAAAAATAGCGTGTTTCCGCATCGGCCTTTTCTTCTTCTCGCGCTTCAAACTGCGAGATCAAAGCACTGCTTTCTTCTTCCAGTTTTTCGATGTTTTGTTTGCCCAAATACAAAAGATACTGCAGTTGATTTTGGTAGTCTTCCAAAGTTTCCCGTCTTTGATTGGATTGAGTCAAAAGTTCATTCACATTCACCTGCATGGCTTCGTAAATGGAGGCGAAATCCACCATGCTTTGCGTGAGCGAATCGCCGGTGGTTTCTTCCGGCGCTCCCAAGTCTTGACCGGTTTGCAGCGCATCGTCCGCTTCCGGCATATCCTCTCCCACCAAAATTCCGCTGAGCACGGACGGATCGAGGAAATTGAACTCGTCATCATCCTCATTGTCGGTGGGTTCTTCCGGTTCTGTAGCGTCGGGCTCTTCCGGTCGATTTTGCCACGCGGTGAACAAGGCACGGCCGCCAAAGAACAAGCCGATCAAGAGAAAAAGAGCCACCACTCCTCCGCAACAAAATTTCAAATGCCGCGTGGAAAGCTTGGCTTCCTTCAGCATATCCAACAAACCCGATTCTTCTTCAAAGGGTTCTTCCTCTCCCCTTTCTTCGCCCGGCTCCTTCATGGAGGCCAGCTCCTTCAGTCGATTTTTGGTTTTGCGTCGACGCTCCTGAAGTTCATTGCTTTCCGGCATATCTGCCACTTCCAAACCACCCGGTTCCTCCAGTTGGTCGAGCACACCTCGAGAACCTCCAATTCCACCCTCAAATTCCGCATTATCTTCCTGACCGAAGGGTTGAGCAACCGGCTTCTCTAAATCAGAACTACCTTTGATTTTTTCTTTTTTATCGTCCACGCGAAGGAAGTAAGCGAATACTCCTTATATTATACCACAAACTCTGTGTACTCGTTAGTACCCCATCATCCCCGAATAGCCACCGCTCACGCCCATCATGCCTCCCACGAGCGATCCCAAAACTCCAAAAATCAAGATCTCCAAAAGAATCAAAAGGATAATGGAACCCACCCCCAATTTTCCAAGCTTGGACAAAACGACGCAGAAGACCACAAAAGTCCAGATTCCGGAAACAATGGCGAGCGGAGGATAAAAAGTCAGAAGGGCAAGAATATTGGCAAAACCCATCACTTTCACATAACCGTGCATATCGAGTTTGGAATGGAAAACGCGTTCGGCCAAAAAGCCCGTTAAAAATAAGCCGGCAATGGCAACGAGAGCGGCAAGAACAATGGCAATGACCACGCCCGGCAGATCGCTGCGGTAGGTCACAAACCCCATTCCGCGAGGGAAAAGATAGGTGCCGAGTCCCCCAATCGCGGAACCGAGAACGGTGATAATAAGAGCCGGTTGAAGAGCATGAGGATCTTTCGCAACGGTATGCATTGCGGGCTCCTTGAGTTTCACAATTTCAAAAGCCTGACTAAAGGTTTTCTGGAAATCCATAGGGCGTGGGTTAAATTTCTTTGTCAGTATAGCAGAGCCGTGATAGATTAAAACAGATTTTACTCACCGTAACCACGCCTCCATGTCGCAAAACACCACCGATCTTATTGCCAAGCTCGCTTGGAAGACCACCCGTGAACGTTGGCGGGAATTTATGGTTCTGCCCGCTGTAGTTACAATCATAGTATTCGGCGCGGTGGGAGCGCTTTTTTATTACATTCCCCTCCAGGGTATACCGGCCGTCTCAATCAGCTTGATTGTTCTCTACCTTGCTTACATTGCTTTTTGCATCGTCTTTTATAACGCGCTCGCCAAGTGGTGTGCCGACCTGTATGCGGGAAAGAAAGTAATCGATATTGAAGACGGTTTCCGTTACGGTCTTTCTCGATTTTGGGGAGTGCTTGGTACCGGCCTGCTCACCATGCTCAAGATATTGCTTTGGTCGCTGCTCCTCCTTTTACCCGGCATTTATAAAGGAGTGATGTATTTTCACTCCATTCAAGTCAGCCAATTGGAAAAAATTTCCGGCGGAGACGCCAACCGCATGAGTCAAAAAATGATTTCGAAGTCCGGTTTTCTTCGTACGATTGGAAACTTAATGGCGATTTATTTTGTGGGAATGATTTTATTTTACATTTACTTTGGTCTTACTTTCGCCGTTTCCGCGGGTTTCATCGCGGCGGGATCGGAAATTCTTTCCGGTTTGATTTCAGTGGCTCTCTTCGGTGCAGGTGCAGTTTTCTTGAAAGTATATTTACTCGTTTTCTTCAATTACCAATACCTCATTTACCGCGACGAGAACAAAGCCGCTCTGGCAAGCTTGGCAAAGGGCTTGAAAAAGATGCAATAAGACAATAATATCACCCTATAATTCTTTAACTCAACCTTATGAGTATCCCCGTCCTTGCGGCAGGAGCAAGCATCTTGGCTCTTGCGTGGGCAATCGGCCTCATTGTGAGTGTTCTTTCGAAAAACGACGGAAACACCAAAATGCAGGAAATTGCCGCTTCCATTCAGGAAGGAGCCATGGCCTACCTCAACCGCCAGTATAAAACACTTGCGGTCTTCACGATTTTGGTCTTTTTGTTACTCGGACTCGGACTGCCTGAAAACGGATTTTTGATCGCGATGGGATTCTTGGTGGGAGCCATTTTCTCGGCATTGGCCGGTTATATTGGAATGGGAGTTTCGGTACGCGCCAATGTGCGAACCGCCGCCGCAGCCAAAGATGGACTCGGCGCCGCCCTTTTGGTGGCCTTTCGCGGAGGAGCCGTCACGGGTCTTTCCGTGGTGAGCTTGGCTCTTTTGGGAGTGGCCGGATTTTACTGGATGTTCACCACCTATTTTGGACTTTCCGTGGATAAAGCTCCCGGACTTTTGATTGGATTCGGATTTGGAGCTTCCCTCATTTCCCTCTTCGCCCGTGTGGGAGGAGGAATTTATACCAAGGCCGCCGATGTGGGTGCCGATCTCGTGGGAAAAATTGAAAAAGGAATTCCAGAAGATGACCCGCGAAACCCGGGTGTGATTGCCGACAATGTGGGAGACAACGTGGGAGACTGCGCCGGAATGGGTGCGGATCTTTTTGAAACCTATGCCGTGACTTTGATTGCCGCCATGATTTTGGCCGCTTCCACGCTTACCACCAAGATTGGAGCGGTTGGAGTGGAGTACCCTCTCGCCTTGGGTTCAATCGCCGTCTTGGCCACCATTTTCGGACTTTATTTCGTGCGATTGGGAAAAGACAAAAAGAACATTATGGGTGCCCTTTATCGGGGAACTTTTGTCACCGGAGTGGTCTCCGCCATCGGCTTCTATTTTGTGACGGAGTACATGCTGAACGACATCAAGATTTTCTTCGCAACGGTGGTCGGTTTAGTTTTGACCCTTCTCATCAACATCGCCACGGAATACTACACGTCGAAGGATTACAGCCCTGTTCGAAACATTGCAAAAGCCTCCGAAACGGGCGCCGGCACGAACTTGATCAGCGGACTTGCGGTGGGCATGTTCTCCACCTTCCCCATGGTTATTCTCATTATTGCGGCGATTTTTACGGCGTACTGGCTAGGAGATAATTCCACTTTGGAAAATGGCGTTTACGGAATCGCAATTGCGGCCGTGGCCATGCTCTCCACCACGGGAATGGTGATTGCCATGGACTCTTACGGCCCCATCACCGACAATGCCGGCGGTATTGCCGAAATGGCCCAACTCTCCAAAGAAGTACGTGAAAACACCGATGCTCTCGACGCCGTTGGAAACACAACAAAAGCGGTCACCAAAGGGTACGCCATTGCTTCCGCCGCACTCGCTGCGCTCGTGCTTTTCCAGGCCTATGGAGAAGAACTCCTCAAAAACAGCGCCAATGAATTCATCTTCAACTTGGCCGACTACCGCGTGGTGATAGGACTCTTCATTGGAGGCGCTCTCCCATTCCTGTTTTCAGCTTTTCTCATGCAAGCCGTGGGTAAAGCGGCCTTCAGCGTGGTGGAAGAAGTACGTCGCCAATTCCGTGAGATCACAGGAATTATGGAAGGAAAAGCCAAACCCGAATATGGAGCTTGCGTCGACATCGTAACGCGCGCCGCTCTCAAAGAAATGATTTTGCCGGGACTCATCGCCATTTCAGCACCACTACTGGTGGGCTTCATTCTCGGTCCTCTCGCTCTCGGCGGACTGCTCGGCGGAGTGATTGTAACCGGACTGCTCATGGCCATTAATATGAGCAACGCCGGCGGCGCCTGGGACAACGCTAAAAAATATGTGGAAGACGGAAATGGCGGAGGCAAAGGTTCGGACACGCACAAAGCCGCCGTGGTGGGAGACACCGTTGGCGATCCTTACAAAGACACCGCGGGTCCGGCGCTCAACGCCCTTATCAAAGTGATCAATACAATTGCGCTCATCATTGCTCCGGTGATTGCGACGAGTTCACTTCTCTAAGTGAGAAATCGCTTCATAAGAGTGTCAATCCAAAAAATGAATTGGCACTTTTTTTGTGGGTCGATTTTGCTAGAATCATTCCTTCACACCATTCATGCCATGCTTTTCAATCCATTTAAATATCAGTACGAAACCAGCTACCTGAACGATGAAGATAATAGTGCTGTTCTTCTCCTACGCAAAGGTAGTTTGGAAGAGAAGATTCGCCTTCCTAAAACTCTTCTCCCTCTCGACGCAAAGCCCGGAGATCATTTTATTTTGAACCTCCAGTCCCCGGAAAATGCGCAGCAAACAGAAGCCGAATCACTGAAAAAACTCCTGGAAGAATTAACTCGTTAGGAGACGCAAAGCTATTCTTCTTTCTTTCCTTCTTTGGCTTCAGCCTTGCCTTCAGCAGCCGGAGCAGCACCTTCCGCTCCTTCTTCAGGCTTGGCGGTGGTGATTTCCACATCAGCGGCGGTGGGCGCTTCCACAGGAGCCACCTCTTCCTCTTGAGGAGCAGCCACCATAACTATGGAAGCCTCGGGATCGGTAAGGATCTTAATTTTATCGGAAAGTTTGACGTCGGAAACGTGAAGACCCATGTTGATTTCCGTAAGCAACTCAATATTGAGAACGATTTCAGGAATCAAATCACCGGGCAAACAAGTGATCTCAATTTCATCGAGACTTTGAACGAGCACTCCGCCTCCGTCGCGAACCGCTGGAGCCGTTCCTTCCAAACGCACGGGTACCGTGGTCGTCACGGCCTCATCCATTCGAACGTTAATAAACTCCACATGAGAGAAAAGATCCGTCACCGGATTGCGATCCACCTCATGAACCAGCACGCTCTTCTCCCCATTTCCATCGATTTCCAAAGTAATCACGGTGTTGTATCCAGCTTTCTTAAAAAGCTTGCGAAACGTTTGGTAGTCCAACTGCAAACTCATGTTTTGAACTCCGTGACCGTAGAATTCGGCCGGAATGAAGTTCATTTTGCGAAGATTTTTCGCCTTTACAGAGAGATCTCGGATTTTTGCGGGCAGAAGAACTTGTTCCATAATTATGCTTGGCGGAGGGATTTTAGCGATTGATCTGAAATAAGGCAAGAGGAAAATCCGGCTTAATCGGACGCAATAAGAATCGGCACCAAAGGCACAATGTTTTCTGAGAGTTTCATATATAAGGAGTCAAGAAGAGCAGATACTAATGCCTTCACTGAAAATTTGTAAACCCTACTATAAAACTATTCCTGTCTATTCAATTAGTGAGCATGTCCTCACTTTTTATGGTAGAATTCGCTCAATAAATCCCCTCTTATGAACTTTCAAAAACTCTCCGACAAAGAACTTTATGCTCTCTGTAAAGAATACGGCGTGAAAGCGCGCATTTGGAGACGCCGATTTGCAGGCCTTCTCCCCGAGGTGCTGAAACGCCGCCTTTATAAAAAGAGGGGCTATACAAGCATCCATGAATTTGCTGGAAAATTGGCGGGGATGAGTAAAGAATCCGTGGACAAAGTGTTGAGACTTTCAAAAAAACTGGAGGATAAGCCATTTTTAAAAGACCAGTTCGAATCGGGCTCTCAAGGATGGTCGAAGCTGGAGAAAGTTGCTTACATTGCAACTCCGGAAACGGATAAGGATTGGGCGGAAAAACTGGAGAATATGTCCTGTTTGGCGATTGATGGATTCGTGCACGAATTGAGGATGGGTAGAGTGATCGGTCAAAATAACAGATTGGGATTCACCGACATCGGTGAAATCCAACCTGAAAAAACGGCCGTCCTCACTTTCCGCCTTCAACCTGAACTGGAGGGGCGCTTTCGGATGTACAAGCATCTGCTCGAAAAGGAACGGAAAGAACCACTCACCTTTGAGGATGTCTTGGAAAACTTGTTGAATCGCAATTGCCCGTCTTGCCTTGAAAATCGCTTGCTCATTCCTGAAATGCAAGACTAGGATTGCAGTATGAAAAAACTTCTCCTTTTAGGAGCACTCTTCCTTTTACAGGCCTGCAGCAGCAACCAGGACGAAATCGTCGCTGAACCCGTCGAGACCTACCCTCTCTACCTCACCACCATGACCCACATGGAGGGAGACTGGAAGGACGACCTGAATGAAGATCTCTTCCTACGGCATGTGGAACAACTGCGCTATGGAATGGACCTCGCGGAGGAATATGAAGCCATCCTCACTATCGAATCGGAAAAGCCTTTTGCGCGGGCCAATGAAACGTGGGGAGTGAACATCATGCGGGAGGTTTTGGAGCGCGGACATGGAGTGGGAACCCACTGTGACCTCGGCTGGGGAAAAACGACGGAACTCAAAACCGCAGAGGCGTATTCGCTCGAATTTATTGAAAACAAAGAGTTGATGGACGCTTTGGTCGGGACCGAAAACAATCACGGTTGCAGTGGAGGCGGAAGTAAAAACGATTGGGTCACGGCGGCAACGTTGGCCGGCTTCGACTACATCAATGGAATCGTGGGAATGCACGTTTACGGCATCGAACAAAAAAACCGTCCAAACCCGGAATGGGACGACAAATTTATTGAAAAGGAAGCCTACCACTACAATGTACCTGAAGACTTGGAGGATCGCATTTACTTGATAAAACTCAAGGACCTTGAAGATTTTGAGCACGATGAAGACGGTACGCTCGTCATCAGCAGTGGCGAACTTGGGCGACTCGACACTCTGGCCGAGGGGAGTTCCGATTGCCTCAAAACGAACTGCCCTCTCACGTCCGAAGATACGGATGCTTTTGTAGCAATTGTAAAAGAAGTGAATGCCTATCGAGATTCCAAGCGCATCGCCAAACTTAACCTCTACTTCCCCTCGAACAACTTTGTGGAAGAAAATGAAGACGCGCTCCGCTACTTTTTCAGTGAAATGCAAAAACTGCAGGATGAAGGCATTTTGGAATGGGCAACGCAGTGGGAGCTTGTGGAAACGTACTTGGAGTCTTTGAATTAAAACGCTATACTCTTCCCGCTTACTCTTTATACAATTCTATGGGACTCTTTGGACAAGCGAAGGACCTCTACAAACTGCAAAAACAAGCGAAAAAAATCAAAGAAGAGCTGAGAAATCTGCACATTGAAGCGGAAGGCGAAGGCGTGGTGGTCATCATCAACGGCGAACAAGAAGTGGTGGAAGTACGCATTTCGGAAGAAGCCATGAAACCGGAAAACCAATCCAAGCTTCAGACGATTTTGCTCACCGTTTTCAACAAGGCCATCAAGAAATCACAAGAAGTGGCAGCCGAAAGAATGCGCGGCATGATGGGCGATTTGGGAATGGATCTACCCGGACTGGGAGCTGGTGAAAAACCCCAGGCATAAATTTTATTTCTTTTTATTTAACTCTCCCTTCGGTCGAGTAATGGAAAAACGACTGCTTCAACTCGTTCTGGTGCTCGTGCTCGTTTTTGGAGTGTGGAATTTTTGGCGACCCTTTTGGCGTTACGACCTCAATGAAGCCGCCGACAAGGGCAGCGAAGAAAAAATCATTTTTGATGTGGAAAAAGGATCCGGCGCGGAAACGATTGCGGAAAACTTGGAGGATGAAAACCTTATTGTGAGTGAAGTGAGTTTTGTGCGGACGGTGGAAGAAGAAGATCTCGATGGCAGTCTGCGCTATGGTCGTTTTGTTCTCAGCTCGGGCATGACCTTGCGTGAAATCATTACCGTTCTCACCACGCAAGGCACCGGCGAAATGGCCATCACGGTGCTCGAAGGTTGGACGATTGAGGACATCGACGCGGAGTTGGTGGAATTGGGACTCGCGGAAGCGGGCACATTCAAAACCTGCGCTATCAACTGCAAGTTCGATTACGTTTTTTTGGAAGGCAACGGAGGCCTTGAAGGTTTTCTTTTCCCGGACACCTATTTTATAGATAGCGCCAATTTCACGGTGGAAAGTTTCACGCGCACCCTGCTTGAAAACTTCGACGCCAAGTGGACCGATGAGATGCAGGCCGCCATGGAAGCCGAAAGTCGAAGCATTCGTGAAATGGTGATTGTGGCCTCAATGATAGAGAAGGAAGTGCGAACGGAAAAAGATTTGTCGCTCGTTTCCGGAATCATTTGGAAACGGCTCGACAACGATTGGATGCTCGGCATTGACGCCACGCTGCTCTACACACAAAACGACGGAGAACTCAGCCCTGAGGATTTGGCGAACGACAATCCTTATAACACGCGCCTCAATACCGGCCTTCCTCCCACCGCCATTGGAAATCCAGGCCTCGCCAGTTTGCAGGCCGCACTGGTTCCTGAAATTTCCGACTATTGGTTTTACCTGACCGACGACGAAGGTGACGTGCACTACGCCGTGACCAACGAGGAGCACGAAGCGAATAAGGCTGAGTATTTATAAGGAGCTCCCCTTTCGGGGAACTCCTTTTTATATGCGCTACGCTACGTGCGTGCTAGAACAAATTGGCGGGAAGAAGTTTGCTGAGCATGCGGCTCATAAAGCCGAGCACGTTGCTCCAGAACCCCTCCTCTTCGGAAGCGATGGAAACACCGGAATCCGTATAAGCGACAAGATCTTCGTCAATGAAACTTTCCGTTTCATCCCACTCCATCATGCGAGAAATGAGAGCGGCTACTTCGGCTCGGTTCAAAGTATCGTTGAGTCGAGCGTAACCTGTGTCGCCGTCTCCGGTAACCATACCGGCTTCATAGAGGGCTTCCACGGGAGAGTAGTCAACGGAGCTATTCACATCTGGGAAGTATCCTTGGTAAGCGGAGCCCGTCATACCCGTGGCTTCAAACATCAAACGGAAGACTTCACCTCGAGTAACACTTTGACTGAGATCGGCGGAAGCGAGGGTAAGACCTTCCGATTGTCCGGCGCTTTGCCATCCGGCCCACCAGTTGCTGCCTCCATCGCTGCCCGATTCCTCATAACCAAGGGCGGCCAGCACCATCTTCAGAGCTTCCGCTCGAAGCGTGGTATCGGAAGGACCGTAGGTATAGGTAAGTTCTCCTGTGGAATCTTTATAACCTTGCCATTGATCTCCAAGACCTTCGAAAACGTAACCGGCGTACCAAGTGTCATCGTAGCCTTCATCGAAGGGACCTGGCACATCATTGAGACCCAAGTTGTATTCGTACTTGGCGGCTACACACTCTGCAAGCCAGTGTTGTCCTTCCGTAACGAGCTCGGTCATTTCCTCTTCGGTGGCTTCCACCGTTCCGTTGATGATCGTGCTCACGTCCGTCCAGTAATCGGAAACCTCGGTGGCCAAATCGGCATCCGGCATAGGAAGTTCAACCATTTCGTCGTAAAGGGTTTCAAGCTCATTCACTTCTTGAGCAAGACCTGCAGATGTGTTGGTGTCGTCAAAGTCTATCTCTTCCATGCTGGCCAAAACCGTCGATTGGTTTTCCAAAAGATCATTGGCAAAGTCTGCCCCGAACTTGTCCTTCTTGAATTGATCAAGGTGAGCAAGCACGGCCTGCAAAACTTTTTGTGAAACTTCATCGTCCACGTATTGCATCAAAGATTCGGCAACCGCGGATGTGATTTGAGTGATGAGGTCGTTAAGCATGTCATCGGAAATGTATTGTCCCATGTAATTGGCGGTATCCTGATCGTAAATGTCATTCAAACGTCCACAGTTGTTACACTGTCCGTGATCTTCCTGCATCAGATCCTCAACCGCGTCGAGCAAACTTTGATCCGCGGAAGAAAGATTGATGGAACTCTTCTCCACATACTTTAGAACCTTCTCAACACGAGGTTCAATCGTGCGACCCAGCTTATCAAGGTCACCCCAGAATTGTTCCATTTCTTTGGATTCCACGTCACCGCTCGTCACGTCATCTTGAATGCCGTCGAGCATGGTTTCCGCCTTGTCGGCGATGGAAAGCACCTCATCGATTTTCTTCAAAATGTTGCTGTCCGTGATTTTTG
>Ga0155735_172_pt2 | contig 16590 bp, 12 predicted proteins | sample RifCSPlowO2_01_FD_107389 | JGI IMG/M metagenome (GOLD analysis project Ga0155735, IMG submission 107389) | Candidatus Peregrinibacteria bacterium RIFCSPLOWO2_01_FULL_48_20 | reverse complement strand
TCTAAAAAGCGTTCTCAGCTAAGCTACCCAAGCTCTTTGAAAACGTGGGGATGTACAGGCTTTGACAGAAAGATTTTGAAGTCTGAAGCCGGCTTTCAGGTGATTGCTTGGTCTCACCTTAATCCGTCCAAGCAAATTAAGTGCTAATACCACTGCAAAGATTCTTGAGGATGCCCGACGTTTACGTTTGGCTCCCGCTTTCGCTCCGGCGTTTGCGTAGAGAATCTTGTATCGCCTTTTTGCGCGATACCGTTCCTTAACCGACGCCTTGTGGGTTAAAAGAGCGTAATAGCCGAGGCTCAGGGAAACTCCCGCTTGTGTTCCGGGGGCGTACCGAAATTTCGAAGACACGACTGCGGTGCTTTTGTTCACTTTTTATACTGCGGTCGTAAACAAAGCGGACTATGAAAGTAAAAGGTTTTACACTTCCTTTTTGGACGCGGGTTCGATTCCCGCCATCTCCACCATTATTTCAATCCGTTCTCAAGCTTTTGAATCAGTCTCCAGGTTTTTTCACCTATCGACTCCATGGTTTTCCATCCTGCTCGATAGCAAAAGATATTGGTAGCAAGGTTCTCGCCAATTTTTGACCGAGTATCGGCCGAAAGCCCTAGAGCCTTGCCTGTGGGCAAGCCTTGGTAAACATCTAGCATTGCGTGGATAGTCCCGTCCTGGAGGCGTGCATTCAGAGGGCCTTCGTCGACTGCGTTGCCGTCACTTGTGTTTAAGAAGTATGCACATGGCTTCAACCTTTTCATCAGAGCTTCACCCACTAAGCCTTGCGCTTTGTGAGGGGCAACGGTGATGCTGACCACATCAGCTTCTTCAAACAACGTGGTTAAGTTGGTGGCTTCAAAACGTGCATCAAAAGTGTTGGGAGAAGCGTACGTCACTTTCATTCCTAGACGTTGTGCGATTTCGGCGGTTCGGGTTCCAATCCTACCCAGGCCGACTACGCCGAAGGTTTTACCGTTCATGGAGTCCCCAATGTGTTTCATGACCCCCCAGTCGATGATCTGTTCAGGGCTAAGCCCATCCAATTCCCTGGCGTGCCTCTGGGCGTCACAGACGACGAAACTGTCCTTGTCAGATTGAATGGCGGCCTTGTCGGCTAAAATGATCATGCCAAATCCGTCTTGCAGAATGGTTTCCAGGGCAGCGCCTTCGGGGAGATCATCCATAATGTAGATTTTTTTGCCTCTCAATAATCTTTCGGGAATCACCTCCTCCGGTTTTTTGTCGCCATGGATCATCGCAGCATAAGCATCCGCACTTCGGCCCAATTTATGAAAGTGGTGACTGAATCGACCTCGGCGAGTGTTTTTCTCGTTTTTCAGGAATCCTCTTAATCTTCCGAAGAGTTCGCCGAGTACGCCCAAGATCATATCACTTCCCGTGTAAGCCTTTTCCTTCGTGCCATGATTTCTTCTCATGAGTTCGACAAGCCCGCCAATATTTAGTTCGGCAACGGCGTCGGTTCCGTAGTCGGGGATGGAGTCCACATTGATTCCTGCATTTCTCGCCAACGTTACGTTCATCCGGTGTTCGAATTCGTGAGTCCAACAAATAATGCTTTTCATGCCGCCGCGCTTTATCCATGCCTTTAGCACTTCATCGGGAATTGCCGTCCAACAAGTGACCACGCCGTCCGCGTCCCTCGTTTGATTTAACATGAATTGCGCGGTGCGATTTCCACGCAAGTCCGCTTCTGTCCAGCACTGAATGTTACCAAGCGTTCTTAAGTGGGCGTCTGAAATTTTAGCAATACTTTCCGGAAGACTGGATGGCCACATTCTTATGTTTGCTTCGGAGTTGGGCTTGTAGTCACAGGGAACCGACCACGCCTTTTCGCCCTCTTGCCAGTGTAAGGGAACTTGTTCGATGTTTGCCTGGCCGATCTTCATGAGTCGAGACAAGCCCTCTACGTGTTCTGGATAAAAGATTACTGTATCTAGGACTTCAATGTGTTTGTAGCCGTCGGGAAGCATAGGTGGGTGGTTAGCGAACAATACAATAATATTCCAGGCCGTCAAGCAAGTATAGTTGTGCAAGTCAATTCTGAGGATGGTACTTGCAAAAACAGATTGAAAATGCTAAAATAAAGTGTCGATGAATCAAGTCAACATGAATCAAAAATTGCTCGAAAAGCTCGGTCTAAGCGTTAGAGAAGTGCCTATTTACTTGAAGCTACTAGAACTGGGATCCAGCCCTGCTAACACTTTAGCCAAACTTTTGGGGGAGAATCGCACGTCAGTTTATAGCCTTCTTCAGTCACTCCAAAAAAAAGGTTTTGTCTCTTACTCGTTCAAGCGTAATGTCAAAAATTTCTTTCCTGCGGATCCTGGCATCTTGATCGACCAGTTTGTTCATGCTGCAAAGAACCTCCAATTGCTTCTCCCTGAACTCCTAGCTGCTTTTAACAAAGCGACCAATAAGCCCAAAGTTACTTTTTATGAAGGTGTGAACGGGATCAAGCAGCTTTGCGAAACGCTACTCGAAGTTCCTGGGTCTACGCGACTTAGTTTTATGGGCATAGATCAGGCCATGATCCATCCTGATATTAAAGACTACTTTGAAACAGACTTCCTAAGCAGGAGGATTGATGCGGGAATAAAATATAGGGCCATTGTTACAGGAGAAATTCCTTTTGCATCCGACTACGAGAAAAGTCACGAAGCTCAATTGCGTGAACTTAAATGGGTGGATCCTAAAAAATTTCCAATGAATGTGGAGATCGACATCTATCCTTACAATAAAGTGGCCATATATTCCTACAACAAAGATGAAATGGTTGGAATTGTTGTTGAGCATGTGTCGTTTTACACCACTATGAAGTCTGTGTTCCAAATTGCCTGGACTGGAGTGAGGTGAGGGAGAATTTACGCACACTGTAGGGGGCTTGCTCTCGTGGTACAGCTTTAGACTTTTCATCGCACGTATCTTCGGCACCCAATCAAAGATAGTCTCAAAAAAGGTGTTCCAAGAAAAATCGCTTGAGTCCACCAAAGCGGGCGAAGCACGGAGTCCAGATCCTTATTTTGCCACTCTCGCTGGCAAAATGTTGACTTTTTATGCTAATGCTGGTAGCATTATGGTATGTATATACCACGGTCCATTTCGATAGATGAGCGCCTTGAAGAAGGCAAGGTTTTGCTTATTTACGGTCCCAGGCAATCCGGAAAAACTTCATTGGTTCAGAATTACCTTAACACCACACCTTTTAAGTATAAGTTCGTTCGTGGTGAATACTTGAATGTTCAAGAAACGCTCGGCTCTTTAGACGAACAGATTTTTCGAGATTTTGTAGAGGGAATTGAACTTTTGGTCGTGGATGAAGCTCAAGCTGTTCCGCACGTTGGGACGGCTCTTAAGCTTTTAATCGATACTTTTCCTAAGCTTCGAATCATTGCGACAGGGTCGGCTTCTTTTGAGCTGGCGGGACAAGTGGGCGAGCCTTTGGTTGGGCGTTATTCACAAGTCACACTGTTCCCCTTATGGGAACAGGAGTTGATCGAGGCGCATCAGCTCGACACAGCTTATCATCTGGAGAATTCGCTGAGATATGGACGTTACCCAGAGGTTTGGATACAAGAATCGTCACTCAAAAAGGAGGAACTTCTTTACGACATCGTGAATTCTTACTTGCTGAAGGATATTTTAAGCCTGGAGGACGTTAAAAGGCCCGCACTTTTACACCGCTTGCTGCAACTGCTCTCTCATCAGGTGGGGAGTGAGGTATCTGTTCACGAATTGGCGCAAAATTTAGGACTGGCTCGCGGTACAGTTGAACGCTATTTAGATCTTTTGGAAAAAACCTTCATTGTTTTTCCTTTGGCGGCTTACTCCACCAATCCTCGTAAAGAGATCGCTAAAAAGAAAAAATACTATTTTTACGACTTAGGCGTCAGAAACGGGCTCATTGGTAACTTCAACGAGCTCTCGCAGAGAGGTGACATCGGGGCTTTGTGGGAAAATTTTTGTATTTTGGAGCGCTTGAAAAAGAATAATTATAAAAATATTCATGCGGCGGTATTTTTTTGGCGAGCGGTGAGTGGAGGAGAGGTGGATTACGTCGAACTCAAAAACGACAAAGGATGCGGGTTTGAATTCAAGTGGTCGCCGAAAATTGTAAAAGCACCCGTGTCTTTCCGACATGATTATCCACAATTCTCTTGGGAGGTTGTGCACGGCAAAAACTACCGAGCTTTTGTGGTTTAGGGAACGGTTTTTGTGCTTCACAGGGCACTGCCGATGGAGTAAAGGCAAAAAAGTTGTAAAAAAGTTGTAAAATTATGCGAGTTGTCCTTGTGTAATGTTTTTTAAAGGTGTAATTTTGAAAAAATTTTTTAACAAAAAATTATGAAAATTGCACTGATTTGCGGGGGGCCGTCGCTGGAAAGGGGGATTTCACTCAATTCCGCGAGGAGTGTTCTAGATCATTTGGAGGGCGATGGAATTGAAATTGTGCCGATTTATTTTGATCACAAAAAAAGGGCTTACCACATTTCGCGGGCGCAACTTTACTCCAATACGCCGTCCGATTTCGATTTTAAGCTTCGGGAAACGGCCAAGTTTTTGAGTTCCACCGCATTGAAGAATTTGCTCAAAAGCGTGGACATAGCTTTTCCCGTGATGCATGGGCAGTTTGGGGAAGACGGGGGAATTCAGCGTTTGCTCGAACGCTATAAAGTGCCGTACACGGGATCTGGCGTGGAAGCGTGCAAGCGTTGTTTCGATAAATTTGAAGCGAATGAGTTTATTCGTAAAAATGGGTTTTATGCGCCACCTTCGATGGTGCTGAAAATTCATGAAAAAGATCATAAGGAGAAGATTAAGGATTTCTTTAAGATGCATGATTTGAAGCGGGCGGTGGTAAAACCCGCAACGGGAGGATCTAGCATCGGCGTTTTTTCCGTAAGCACGTCGGAGGAGGCACTGGATCGAGCGAAGAAATTGTTTGCCAAACGGATGGACACGCGTCTTGTGGTGGAACCGTTTTGTAAAGGAGTGGAATTCACAGTCATTATTTTGCAAAATCGTTTTGAAATGCCGGTTGCCATTTTGCCGACGGAAATTGAGACCGACTATACGGAAAACCAAATTTTTGATTTTCGAAAAAAGTATTTACCCAGTCGCCATGTGCGCTACCACTGTCCGCCGCGTTTTGACAACGAAACGATTGAAAAAATCCAAGTGCAGGCGGAACAACTTTTTGTGCTGCTCGGCATGCGCGATTTTGCGCGCTTCGACGGCTGGCTGCTCCCGGACGGGAAGCTTTGGTTCTCCGATTTCAATCCCATCAGCGGCATGGAGCAAAACAGTTTTCTTTTTCAACAGACTTCGCGTATCGGGTTCAGTCACATGGATTTGCTGCGCTTTGTGGTGAGGAACGCGGCGAGAAGGCACGGGCTTAAAATGCCGGAAATTGTGAGTGAGCAGGCGGTTGTGGAAAAAAGTGTGAACGTTTTGTTTGGGGGAGACACTTCTGAAAGGCAAGTTTCCCTCATGAGCGGGACAAACGCGTGGCTAAAGTTGAGACGATCAAAAAAGTATGACCCAAAGCCGTTTCTTTTAGATATCAAAGGAAGAGTTTGGGAACTTCCTTATGCTTTCACGCTCAATCACACGGTGGAAGATGTTTTAGAAAACTGCGAGAATGCTAAAAAGGGCGAAGATCGTTTAAAGTTTTTGGAAGAAAAAGTTCGACTGCGTTTGGCGCTTGGAAAAGGAGAGGCCAACGAATCGTTTTTTATCCCGAAGTCGATGGGCATCAATGAGTTTATCAAAAAAAGTTCTTTTGTGTTTTTGGGACTTCATGGAGGAATCGGGGAAAACGGGACTTTGCAAAAAGCGCTGCGCATAAATAACGTGAAATTCAACGGGCCGGGGGAAAAGGCGTCGCAAATTTGTATGGACAAGTGGGAGACGGGGAAAAAGCTCGCCGGTCTCGAAAAGTGGGGCGTTCACGTTGCGCCGAAAAACCCCGAACCACTTGAGTTTTTCGAAACATTTGCGGCTAAAGATTTCGATGCGTATTTTAAAAAACTTCAAAAAGAATTGTCTTCGCGAACGGTGATTGTGAAGCCGCAAGACGAAGGATGTTCGTCCGGAATCGTTCGTTTGTTCAACTCAAAAGACTTAAAAACCTACTTGGGGTTGGCGCTTAAAAAAGCGAATCACATTCCACCCAATACTTTTCGGAATCAGCGCGATATTGTGGAGATGCCGAACATGACGGGAAAGAATCTTTTGTTTGAACAGTTCATTGAAACGGACACGGTTCGCGTGAAGGGGAATCACCTCAAATGGAAACGTAAGCAAGGATGGATTGAAGTTACTGTGGCCGTTGTGCAAGAAAACGGAAAGCTACACGCGCTCAGCCCCAGCCTCACGGTGGCGGAAGGCGAAGTGCTTTCCGTGGAGGAAAAATTTCAAGGAGGAACAGGAATCAACATGACACCGCCGCCGGAAAAATTTGTGAAGCCGGCGATTCTTGCGCGAGCAAAAAAAGCCATTGAGATTGTGGCGGAAACGTTGGGAATTGAAGGCTATTGTCGTATGGACACCTTTCTAAATATCGACAGCGGGGATATTATTTTGATCGAAGTGAATACGCTTCCCGCGCTCACTCCGTCCACGGTGTTCTACCATCAGGCCTTGGCTGAAAAGCAGCCCATGTACCCGAAGCAACTTTTGGAAAAGCTCGTGGAAAATAAGGGATATTAAAATGGAATTCCCTGTACACATCAGCGAAAAGTTTTTGGAGAAAGCGCGAGCGCTCCATATTTTTGCCGAGGACATTGAAGAAAAATTTGTGCGTGGCAGCGGGGCGGGCGGGCAAAAAGTGAATAAAACGGCGAGTACGGTGTGGCTTAAACACTTGCCTACCGGCGTGGAAGTGAAATTTCAGGAACAGCGTGAACGTGAGGCAAACCGGAGTGGAGCTTATCGCCTATTGATTTTAAAAATTGAAGAACGGGTACTTGGCAAACAGTCCCAAATCGCTCAAAAAATCTTTAAACTGCGCAAACAAAAAAAACGACGCAGCCGAAAGGCCAAAGAAAAAATGCTGGAGGAAAAACATCGACGGTCTGAAATTAAAGCCGAACGCAAACGAGTTTTATGAATTACGAAAAGTCTTTTTATTTGATGGGGAAAAGGGGGAACAATGCTTTTTCGTATGAGCGGCGCGGTGATGAGCCGAGACTTTTTGTTCCTTCCGTAATCGACGGGTCTTTGGAGGATGTTCGTGTAGGAGAGGAGGTCGTTTTTGAGGACATGGATGGCGGCCTGATGCAATCGTGTAAAGGGTTAAAACATTTTGTGCGTAGCGTTTGGGAGGGCACCCCGCTTATTGTGGTGGACAATCACAATCACGTTTTTTATTTTTGGTATGAAGCGGTGATGAAGGGACTTTTGCGACGAGGGGCGACGCTTATTCACGTCGATCAACATAAAGATGCTCGTGAGCCGGAACAGTGGTTTGAATGGGGTGGTTTAGAGGATGTTTTCAAGTACACCAACGAAGTTTTGAACGTGGGGAATTATATTTTACCCGCACAGAAAGAGGGGCTGCTTGGCGAGCTTTGTTTCGTGACGGGTGAAGCTGATTTGGATGAGAAAACTTTTCTAAACGAAGCGGATAAAATTCTTAATATTGATTTGGATTTTTTCGCTCCCGGAATGGAATACATCGATTTTTTGAAGGCGCGCGCGTTTATTTTGGAACACGCGCGAACAGCGTCGCTCATCACGGTGGCGACCAGCCCTTTTTTCATTGAGCAAGAGCGGGCTACTTCTGTATTGAAGAAGCTTTTTCGATAAGTCCGGCACTGATCCAAAAAGGTGCCATAAAGAGCGGGAAGAGAAGACTGTTCACAAAGATCGAATGGACAAAGAGTCCGCAAAGACCTGCCAGAAATCCTAAGGAAAAGCCTTTTTTACGATTCTTGAACGCTTGGATGGCGAGGAGGACGTAGAGGCTTATAAATGGGAAGAAGCCCAGAATTCCGGTGGTGGCGAGAATGTTCAAAAGACTGGAGTCGCTGCCGCTTGCCGAGTGGATTTCGAGGTCATCCAAAGTGCCGAGCTGCAGGGCGGCGAATTTGTAACGATTGTAGCCGTGGCCGAGCAGCGGTTTTTCTTTAAAAAGTTCCCACGCTTCGTCCCAAGAGGCGAAACGGAGGCGCGCGGAGGCATCGGGGATGGTGTAGGTTTCGGTGAAAAAAGACCGGGCGTTTTCGTACAAACTCACGAAGCGATCTTGGACCGAAGGAAGAACGGCGACCAGTAAAATCAAGCCGATTCCGAATGCGGCCAAAAGTTTGATCGAGCGAAAAAATCCAAACACAAAAAGAGCGATCAAAAAAGCAAGGTAAGCGCTGCGCGAAAGTGTGAGCACTAGTGCGATGCTGACGAGACCGACAAGGGGGAACAAAAACTTTCTCAAGGATTTTTTGTCCAAGGCGATGCCCAAAAAAAGAGGAATAATGAAGGCGAACAATCCCCCCACAAAGTTTGGATCGAACCACGTGGAGAGCAAGCGATTTTGATGCGGATCCCAACCGAGATCCTCAAAAGCGGTGAAGTCCGGCTGAATTTTTAGTTGGATAAAGCCGGTCAGAGCAAGGAGCAGAGTGAAGAGAGCGAGAGCCCAAAAGGTTTGCCGTTTTTCGTTTGGTTTTTGGTTCGCGACAATCACGGAGAGAGCATAAAAACTCACAAAACGGACCCCGTAAAATGCCGAGCTTAAAAAACCGGTCGTTGTCATTTCCGCCGAGTTGAGCAAGAGAGAGGCCAGACCCAGGCCGGCAAAAAGGGTGGCGGGGAAAGCGGTTTGCGGGAGGTGAATTTTTTGTTTGCGGAGTAGCTTGACGGCCAACCACGTTGCCACAAAGATCGGCACAAAAAGATCCAAGAGCAAGTAGCCGTGAAAACGGTAAAGCTCGGCGATGAGGGCGAAGATCAAGGTCGCAGCGATGCCAAGGGAAGAGAAAGATGGGGTTTTCATTGGAAGCATTGTACCATTAGTCCATGAAAATTCTGATTGCCACTAAAAATTCCGGTAAGTTCGCTGAAATTCGAGAGATGTTGAGTGGACTCAAGGCGGAGTTTGTTTCTTTGGACGACCTGAAAATCACAGAAGATTTTCCGGAACACGGGGAGAGTTTTGAAGAAAATGCTCTTGGGAAGGCGCGCTTTTATTCGGCATTGTGTGCTCAAACTGCCGCTAACGCAGCAGTGGTAGCCGATGACAGTGGTATTTTTGTGGAAACGCTGGGCGATGAGTTGGGTTTGAAAACGCGCCGATGGGGAGCCGGCCACGAAGCTACGGACGAAGAATGGCTCGCGCATTTTATGGGGAGAATGGCGAAGGAGAAAAATCGGAAAGCAAAATTTGTTTGCGCGGCGGCTTACGTGAACGGCAATGAAGAAAAAATCTTTCTTGGTGAAACGGAAGGTGTCATTACAGAGTCGGTGGAAGCGCCCGTGAAAGCCGGCATTCCTTTGTCATCCGTCTTCAAACCCGACGGGTACGAAAAAGTTTTCGCCGCACTTTCACTCGCCGAAAAAAACGAACTCAGTCACCGTGGGAAGGCTTTTAGTAAAGTGCGGGACTTTCTTAGAGGCCTTCTTTTGTGAAGCTGTCCGCGTAGCCCTTGAGAGTGTTGGGCAGAATGTCCACCGCAAAATTTGTAAGGCACTCTTCGTTCGGAACCGTGAAACATTCTTCGCCGGGAGTTCCAAAAGGGTAGCAAACGCCCTCTAAATTTTGGAAGGGTGCGGGAAAATTTTCATCCAAACATTCCGCATGCACTTCCTGCCAACTGAGGAAGGTCGCGCTTTCATTAATGTCTTGAATATTGAAATGAGTTTCAAGTCGATAGAGAAACTCGTCTCTCGTGAAGCCGCAAAAGCCCGCTTCGTTGGCCGCATCGTAGAGCAGACTTATTGTGGGCGGCCTGTGATGAATGACTTTGTCGATGCACTCGGAGGAATCCGGAGCGGCGCAAATTTCGTGGGCTCTCAGATGCAAAGCCGAGGATACTTTTTCATGGAAATAATTAAGGAGGAAGTGGTCGTTGGGAGCCTTGTAGGGCGGATCGTTCGCCAGGTCAATCATCTCGCGTACGATTCCATGACCAAGTATCATTCCTGCCGTGAGAAACATCACCTGACTAAAAAATGGCACTCGGTTCCGTTGTTCCAAATCGGACGGAGGTCTTTGGGAGTTCATTAGAGAGCCTTAAAAGCGCTGTGACCCCTCGGAATTGCCGGAAGAAGCTGCCACGCATCTTGCTCCACGGCTTCCGGGAGAATCGCAGTTACAAAAGCATTGAGACATCTTCCATCCGGTGAAAGTGGGGTGTGATCCAGAACGATTTCGTCGGGAGTGGTGGGACATTCGATTGTGGTTTCCGTGGGGCAGGTTTCCATTTTCCGAGCATCTTCCCAAGCATTGTCTGCGGCACGATCCACGTTGGCGTAGTAAGCGTTAACGGCACGCTGAAAATCATCATATTCGTACCCACAGCTGTTCACCGCGCCCGACTCGCGGCGGATGGTGTCCACCCCAAAACCACGCTCGACAATGGTCCAGCGTAACCGATCTACTGTTTCCAAGCAATCAACAGGTACGATAAGGTCATGAAGATCTGTTACAGTCGACAAGTCTTCAGGAACTTTACAAAAAGTATTAGTGTTTGCGTCCAAGATCTCGAGAGCCATTTCACGAAAGTGATCGTACGCCGAGTCCAGCGAAAAAGAGGGTTGGTAGGAATCCACGACGTGGTCTGTTGTGCCACCGATAAGCGCTTCAGCGGTTCCTGCGGCCATACAAGCGACTACGGCGACCGTGGGGAATTTTGTAGAAGTTCGCATAGAGTAAATGAATTAGAGTATTGCACTATAGCAAACTAAAGCGAAATATCCAAATCCAAAGAATCGCCACTGTCTTCCGTCTCTTCGTCTGAGGCATCATCATCGTCGTCGCCGCCGTCTACGCGCAGTTGGATGGTACTTTCAGAAGAGTAGCCATATTGATCCACAATTTTTGCGGTGACGGTCAAAATGGTTCCTTCGCCGGCTGTGACCGGCAGAGGAATGCGACCGGAGTAAGGAGCCGAAGTGGCGTGGTACTTTACGTCGCCGTTCAGAAGGTACTGCACTTCGCCAAGGCCGTTTCCTGGGTTGAGCACATCCACTTCAATGTCGTGGAGACGTTGGTCACTGTCGAGTGAAGCAAGATTGGAAGGACTGGTGATTACCACTTGCGGGACATTGGCGGCCGTTTCGGCATTGTGGATATTGGCGGCGGTTTCAGTGGGAGGTTGTTCACTTTCGCCTTGGTCGGCGGCCCAGGCATTGATGTCGCTTTGCCAGTTGGACCAGTCCTCTTTATGCACACGGTAGGTGCGCTCTTCCACCACGTCTTCGGGCGAGTATTCGGTGGCCAAGCGACCGGTAACCATTTCAATTTTTACCACTTGATACGCGTCATCCACTTCCGTGGGAACGGCGAAGGAAGTAAAAATTTCCGTGCGAATCATGTCCGAAGGAGTGTGCTCGCCGGGCAGTTTTCCGCTCGCTTTGCTGATGGCGATTTCTTTAATGCCTTCCGGACGTTTCCATTCCGTTGGCTCCAATCGGTTCAAGATTTTTGTCATGTAGCTTTTCCAAATGGGCGCAATGGTTTGGTAGGCTTCACCGGTCCAAGCCATGGGTTCGCCGTTTGCGTTTCCGGACCAACCCACCGTGACGAGCGTCGGCGTGTAAGCGACAATCCAACCGTCTTGCGGATAACCGTCTTCGTCCGTGGAAGTCCCCGTTTTAGCGGCGTTGTCGAGCGCAGGGATATACAAATAACCCCCGGATCCTCCAATATTTACAGTGGGGTCTGAGAGCATGTCGTTGATGACATAGGCCACTTCGGGATCCACCACATTTGTTTTTTCAACTTCTTTTTCTTCCCATTGTTCCAGAATTTCACCGTCCGACGTTAGAATTTTCAGGATGGCTGTAGGTTCCACTTTTGCTCCACCGTTGGCGAAAGCCGTGTAAGCTTCCGCATATTCCAGCGGCATCACTTCACCGGCTCCAAGGGCCAGCGGGTAACCGTAACTGTGATTTTCGTCGAGCGATAAGCCGAGCTTGTTGGCGTAAGGCACAATTGCCTGTTCTTCTCCCGCCAAGAAGTAGGCTTTTGCAGCGGGAATATTCAGCGAGTTTCCAAGCGCTTGGCGCATGCTGAGAGGGCCATGGAAAGTACCCGAGTAATTTTTTGGAGTGTCCGGTCCAAAGTGCGTGAGCACGTCGTAGAAAACCGTGGCGGCCGTGTATTGGTTGAGAAGCGCAAGCGAGTAGACAATGGGTTTGAAGGAAGACCCCGGCTGACGGTAGCTTGTGATCATGTTCACTTGGCCGTCGATTTCTTCATTGAAATAGTCCGCGCTGCCCACCCACGCCAGAATTTGTCCCGTTTGCGGGTGAATGGAGATCAACGCGGCGTTGTTGGCCCCCGAGCTGGCTACGTTTGTTTCGATGCGTTCGGCAATGGCTTCCTCGGCCGCCGCTTGGAATTCGGGATCCAGCGTTGTGTAGACTTTGAGACCTCCTTGCTCCACAATTTCGGATCCATATTTCCTTTCGAGTTGTTCTTTCACCCACAGCACAAAGTGCGCGGCGGAGATTGTTTCTTTATAATCGGTAAATTCCAAGGTTTGAATTTCCGCGAGTGCCGTAATCTCTTGGTCTTCAGTAATCATTCCCAGTTCCACCATACGATCGAGCACCAAATCGCTGCGGCCTTTAATATAAAAAGCACTTCCATCGGGAAGGGTAAAGGCGGTTCCAATCAGTCCGCGCGTGAACTCTTCCGTTTCCAAATCGGCTTCGCCGGCAATGCTGCGACCACTCAAGTTTTCTTCCGTGAGTTCAAAGTGCAAAACGGAATATTTGTAACTTCCATAAGGCGAGTAGCGAGTGGGGGCGCGAGGGATGCTGGCTAAAACAGCCGACTCGGCAAGCGTCAGTTCTTCGGCGGATTTCCCAAAATAGCGTTCGGAGGCGAGTTCAATTCCGTAAGCATTATTCCCGTAAGGAATTTCGTTGAGGTACATCAGCAAAATTTCATCCTTGCTAAACTTGAGTTCCGTCACGAGCGAAATCACAACTTCTCGGTACTTACGAATGTAGGATCGCTCAGGGGTCAGGATGGTGTTTTTTACGAGTTGTTGAGTGATGGTGGAACCTCCGCGAGGACTTCCAATTCCAAGTTGTGAGAAGAATGCGCGAAAAAGCGCGGGAATATCGATTCCGATGTGGCCGTAAAATTCGTCATCTTCTATGGCGATGGTGGCATCCACGAGCCATGGGGAAATTTCTTCCAACGACTCCAAAGCGTCTCGGTTCTCTTCGCCATGGATGGTGTACAAAAGTCCGCCTTTTTTATCCATGATTTGCGTGGAATCCTTCGCATTGATTTTTTCAGGATCAAAGGTAAAGAGGATCCAAATGGCGTAGAAAAAAGTGAAAACGAGTCCGGCAAGAAAGAGCCCGATAAGCCCCGTAAGAGCGTAGCGAATCCTGTGTTCAGTTTTACTCATATAGGGCTGGGGGCGAAGCCGTTCCCAACCCGTTAAAATTGTTCTTTTTGTCCAGTTGCGCATATTTTAAGCTTATGGGCTACGCTTCGCTCCGCCTTATAGCCCGCGTATTTTACCACCAAACTGTTCCAAGGCAAGGAAGATACCCTCTTGCACGGTTTGCAATTCTTTGTCCGTCAGAGTGCGATCGTCGTGGCGGATCTCAATGGAAAAAGAAAGGGATTTTTTATCTTTCGGAATTCCTTGGCCTTCGTAAATATCGAAAAGCACGATGGACTTCAGCAGATTTCCCAAGTTGGCGCTTTGAATGCATTTTTCAGCCTCGCCCACCGTGACTTTTTTGTCGACGAGGACGGAAACATCAAAAAACATGGAAGGGAACTTGGGGAGCGGGCTGAACTTCACGGTTTCTCGGCCTTGTTTTACAAGTTCACTGAAGTTGAGCTCGAACATGCTGACGGAAAGTGGAATGTCAAAAGCCTTGAGCACGGCCGGATGAACGGTAAAAAGTTGACCGATACATTGATTTTTCTGTAGCTCACCTTCGGTGAGTAGAATATCCAGCGACTTTTTTGGGTGGGCGTAAGGTAAGGGTTTCTGTGAAGTTTTAAGTTGATACGTTCCGGCACGGAAGGTTTTCAGGAACGTTTCCAAAGCGCCTTTTGCGGCGTAAAAAGATTCGCTCGGTTCGGCGACCAAGACCGCCAAACGTTTTTCCTCCAAAGGCATAAACTCGCCGATTTCTTTGTACGTACGACCCAGTTCAAAAATTCGAATCGAAGGGCATTCACGATGATTGTCGGCCGCGTTGTTCAAAAGATTGGGTACCAAGGTGGTGCGAAGGTGCGTTTGGTCTTCGGAAAGATAATTCAAAATTTTAAGGTGGCCTTCTTCGGGAATTCCGCAACGCTCGAAACGATCTTTGTTCACAAAAGAATAATTCGTCACTTCCGTGAAGCCGAGACCCAGCGCGAAAATGTTTCGGGTGAGATGCTTGTAAAAACGCTCCTCGTTTTCCATGGGAAGTTTCATGGGCTGATCGGGCCGAATGGCCGGGATTTTCTCGTAGCCGTAAATGCGCGCCACTTCTTCCACAATGTCTTCTTCAATATCCACGTCGCCGGTGGCCCGATGCGAAGGCACGGCAATTTTTAGATTTTTTCCGCTCGCCGTCACGCCAAATTCGAGCGATTTTAAAATTGCCGAAATTTCTTTGGCCGAAATTTTCACGCCGATTTTTCGGCAAATATTTTCCGGACTCACTGTGAGGGTGAGTTTGGGCGGTTTCCAAGTTCCAACGGTGGTCACCGTGCTAAGTTTTGCCTTTGGGCAGAGCTCTAAAATAAGCTCGACAGCTCGTTTCAAGGCGACATCCGTCATGCTCGCGTCGAGACTTTTTTCGAAACGTTGAGACGCGTCCGTGCGCAGCATGTGGCGCATGGAACTTTTTCGCACCACAATAGCGTTGAAGTTTGCGGCCTCCAAAATAATTTCCGTCGTTGCTTCATTGATTCCGGACTTGAGTCCTCCTTTGATTCCCGCCAAACCCAAAGGCTCTCCGCTTGCGCTACATACGAGCGGATCTTCTTCGCTGAGTTTTTGCTCGGTCTCATCGAGCGTGATGAGTTTCTCACCTTTTTTGGCGTAACGCACAATAAAGCCGTCGTCGCCCACCACTTTTCGGTCGTAGGCATGCATGGGTTGGCCGAGTTCGAGCATCACATAATTCGTGATATCCACAATATTGTTGTGCGGATTCATTCCCGCGGCACTAAGGCGAGTCTTCATCCAGTCGGGTGATTCTTCAATTTTAATTCCCGTCAGAATCGCCGCCGAAAAGCGCGGACAGAGCGTAGCGTTCTCCAGTTTGATCGAAATTTTTTCTTTTCCTACAGAGAAGTTTTTTGGCGCGATTTTTTTGAGCGGCTTCCCGAAAATGGCGGCCACTTCACGGGCCATGCCGTAATGCCCCCAAAGATCCGGACGGTGGGTGAGGGACTTGTTGTCGATTTCAAGAATGATGTCATTTCTACCGAGTGCTTCAGCCAGCGGCGTGCCCGCTTTTGCTTTTAAAACGCTCAGATCGTGGATGTGTACTTCGGTCGAATCGGGACCGTTGTCCGCCGGGAGGCCGATTTCTTCACCCGCACAAATCATTCCATAGCTTGTTTCGCCGCGAATTTTAGCTTCGGAAAGTTCCGCCAAATCGCCTTCGCCGTGCCAACGAACATGTGAGCCCGGCAAAGCCACGGCCACGAGCATTCCTTCAAAAAGATTTTGGCCTCCGCAAACGATTTGCACGGTTTTTTCGCCGATGTCCACTTGAGCTATGTTCAAACGGTCCGCGCCCGGATGTTTTCGCAAAGCCGTCACTTTTCCAAGCACCATTTTTTCGTAAAGCCGAGCTTCGTCAATCACCGCTTCCACTTCCGCTGTGTGGGAGGTGAGGCGCATGCCCAAAGTTTTCCCATCCACATGAGGAAGGTCTAAGAATTCTCGAAGCCAGTTAAGTGAAATGTTCATTAAAATTGCATGTTAAAACGCAGGTCGCCGCTTTGGAAATGGCGAATATCGTTGATACCGTAACGCATCATCGCGAGGCGAGTGAGGCCGAAACCGAAAGCCCACCCCTGGTATTTTTTAGAATCCACATGTCCCGCTTTCAAAACATTGGGATGCACCATTCCGGCACCCATAAATTCAATCCAACCGCTGTGTTTGCACACGCGGCACCCTTTTTCGTTGCAAAAAAGACAGGACATATCCAGTTCCATTCCGGGCTCCACAAAAGGAAAGTAGCCGGGGCGAAAACGCACTCGCATTTCTCGCTTAAACAGTCGGCTTAAAAAGTCCGCCATCACCGCCTTTAAATTGGCGATGGAAATATTTTCGTCGATGAGCAGACCTTCCACTTGATCGAAGGTGTGTTCGTGTGAGGCGTCCGTGGCTTCATTTCTAAAAACGCGTCCCGGGACAATAATGCGGA
>Ga0155735_165_pt1 | contig 28194 bp, 31 predicted proteins | sample RifCSPlowO2_01_FD_107389 | JGI IMG/M metagenome (GOLD analysis project Ga0155735, IMG submission 107389) | Candidatus Peregrinibacteria bacterium RIFCSPLOWO2_01_FULL_48_20 | reverse complement strand
GTCTATGTGAAATTTCCGGTTTATGATGTGGAGCCGACTGGAGTTTATTTGAATCAATTTTTAAGGAGCGGCGAGGCTCAAAATATCAGTGAGGAAGAATTGCAAATGTGGTTTGCAATGAATCGTTTTCAATTTGAGCCCACTCTGCGAGAATGGCTCAAGGATGGGAAAGTGGTGGTGGCGGAGGATTACACGGGAACGGGCATTGCGTGGGGCATGGTGAAAGGGGCTTCGAAGGAGTGGCTGGAGAGTTTGAACCGGCCTTTAATCAAGGAAGACTTGGCCGTTTTGTTGGATGGAGAACGCTTTGTTCATGCTACGGAAGAAGGGCACATCCATGAAACCAACGAAGAGTTTATGAAACTGGCTCGGCAAATTCATTTGGAGCTGGGTGAAGCGTACGGCTGGGTAAAAATTCCGGTTCAGCCGACGAAAGATGAAACGGAGGCTCTCGTTTGGGAAGTGGTAAAAGTACACATTTAAAAAATCCGGCTTGTATTGGCAAATAAACCTGTTAAAATGGAGTCTCTTTCCCATTTCGGTTCATGGCTACCTTGCTCGACGGACGCAGTGTTTCCGATTCTCTCCTCACGGAAGTGAAACAAGAGATCGATGCGCTAAAAAGCAAGGGAATTGCACCAAAACTGGTGGTGATTGTAGTCGGTGAGAATCCGGCCAGCCAAGTGTATGTGCGGAAAAAACAAGAAGCTTGCGAAAAGGTGGGAATTTTAAGCGAACGAGTGTCCCTGCCCGAATCCGTTACGCAAGCGGAGCTTTTGGCAAAAATCGAGGAGCTTAATAAAGACGCATCGGTTTCGGGAATGATTGTTCAACTTCCCCTTCCCGCGCACATCGAAGAGCCTTTGGTCATTAAGGCCATCAATCCTTATAAAGATGTGGACGGCTTTCATGCCTACAACATTGGGAAAATGTTTCTGAATAAGGATTTTGAAGATATGGCACCCTGTACGCCCAAGGGAGTGATTAAACTTTTGGATTTTTATAAGATTGACGTAAGCGGCATGGACGCGGTTGTCATTGGAAAAAGCAATATCGTGGGAAAGCCCATGTCCGTGATGCTTTTAAATCGAGGAGCAACCGTGACAACCTGTCATAGTAGAACAAAAAATTTACTCAAGTATACTGCGGACGCGGACTTGATTGTGGTGGCCGTTGGGAAAGCGGGGTTTTTGAAAGCGGAAATGGTGAAAGAAGGCGCGGTGGTGGTGGACGTGGGAATCAATCGACTCGAGAGCGGAAAAATTGTGGGAGATGCGGATTTTGAAGGTTTGGAGGGGAAGGTTGCGGCTATTACCCCCGTACCCGGAGGCATTGGCCCCATGACGGTGGCTTGCCTTCTGCAAAACACCGTGACCGCAGCCAAAAAACAAGCTAACTTATAAATACCTATGTGCGGAATTCTTGGCATTCATTCCAACCACCCCGTCGCGCAAGAACTTTACGACGGACTCATGATGCTTCAACATCGTGGACAAGATGCGGCCGGAATGGTGACATATGACGGGCAGCTTCACATCAAAAAGGGTGACGGACTGGTGACAGAGGTTTTCAAAACCGAAGACATGGTTCGCCTGCAGGGAAATATGGGGATGGCTCATGTGCGTTATCCCACCGCCGGGACTTATGACAGCGCCGAAGCTCAGCCCTTTTACGTGAACGCGCCTTTTGGAATCACCCTTATCCACAATGGAAATTTGACCAATACGAAAACTTTGCGTGAAGAAGTGATAGAAAAAAATAGACGTCACCTCAACACTCAGTCCGATTCGGAGGTACTTTTGAATGTGATGGCTTATGAAATCGGGGCTTTGAAAACTTCCAAGCTCGATCCGGAGGGACTTTTTAAAGCCATGGGACATGTGCTTAAACGGGTGAAAGGAGCGTACAGCGTGATCGCGCTCATTGCCGGATACGGTTTGCTTGCTTTCCGTGATCCAAAAGCCATTCGTCCACTCATTATGGGAGAGCGAAAGGATGATTTATACACGGACACCATTTTTGCATCGGAGAGTGTGGCGTTGGACGTTTTGGGTTATGATGTGATTCGCGATGTGAAGCCCGGCGAAGTGATTTTTGTGGACATGCAAGGAAAAGTGCACAGCAAAATTTGCGCGAAAAAAACGGTCATGAATCCTTGTATTTTTGAATACGTTTATTTCGCACGGCCCGATTCGATGCTTGACGGAATTTCCGTCTACAAAGCCCGCCTGCGCATGGGAGAAAAATTGGCCAAGAAAATTAAGGCGGCCAAATTGGACATTGATGTGGTGATTCCCGTACCGTCCACTTCGCGTCATGCGGCGGTTCCACTCGCCTATGAACTCGGCGTGAAATACCGCGAAGGTCTCGTGAAGAATCGTTATGTGGGACGTACATTTATTATGCCGGGACAAAGCAAACGAACTAGTTCCATTCGTCGCAAGTTGAATCCCATTCGACTGGAAATTGAGGGCAAAAATATACTGCTCGTGGATGATTCCATCGTGCGCGGGAACACGTCACGGAAAATCGTGGAAATGGTGCGGGATATGGGCGCGAAAAAAGTGTACTTTGCTTCCTGCGCGGCACCGCTGCGCCATCCCTGCGTGTATGGAATCGATATGCCCAGCCGCCAAGAGTTTATTGCGAACACCTTGACCGCTTCCGAGACGGCTAGAAAAATCGGCGCGGATGCGTTGTTCTACCAAGAACTTGAGGATTTGGCGGAAGCGGTGCGAGAAGGAAATCCAAAAATTAAGCGTTTTTGTATGGCGTGTTTTGATGGAAAGTATGTGACGGCCGACGTGACGGAAGAGGTTTTGCGTGCGGCTGAAGAAAGTCGCGGTGCCGCACAAGTGCCGTCGGAGGTGCTGGCGAAAGAAAAACAAATCCCTCTTTTATGAAACGAGTCCTTCTAGTGGGCAACGGAGCCCGAGAACATGTCATTGCCGAGACCTTGAAGCGCAGTCCATCGGGCTGTGAATTGGGTGTTTTTGGAAATGCAAACAACCCCGGCATTCGCGCTTTGGCTTCTTCGTATTTTGTGGCGAATTCTTTGCTTAATTTTGAGGCGCTTCGCGCCTTTGCTCGGGACTTTCATCCAGACTTTGCGTTCATCGGTCCTGATGATCCTGTGGGCGCCGGCGCGGCGGATGCGCTTTTGGAAGAAGGCGTTGAGAGTGTTGGTCCTCTGAAAATTTTGGCGCAACTTGAGAGTTCAAAATCGTTCACGCGGGATTTACTCCAAAAATACGGCATCCCCGGAAATCCGAAATTTCGCGTTTTTACGAGCTCGGAAGGGTTGAGAGAATGGATGGAAGAACTCGGTGATTATGTGGTGAAAGCCGACGGCCTTATGGGTGGTAAGGGCGTGCAGGTTTCCGGTGAGCATTTAAAAACAATCGATGAAGGAATCGCTTTTGCCGAGCTGGGAATCGCCAAATTCGGACGAGTGGTGGTGGAAGAAAAATTCATCGGCGAGGAGTTTTCTTACATGAGCTTTGTGGATGGAACGCATGTGGTGGATATGCCTGCCGCGCAGGATCACAAACGGGCTTATGAAGGTGACACCGGCCCAAATACAGGCGGAATGGGAACCTACAGCGATGCCGATCACTCCCTTCCCTTTTTAAAGCCTTCTGATTTGCAGTCCGCGCACGAAATCACCGTGGCCGTTTTAAAAGCGCTGCATGAAGAAACCGGAAAATACTACAAAGGTATTATGTATGGAGGCTTTATGGCGGTAAAGGATGGTGTTCGTCTGATTGAATACAATGCGCGTTTCGGCGATCCCGAGGCTATGAATGTTTTACCACTTTTGAAGACGGATTTTGTGGCGATTTGCGAAGCGATTTTGAAGGGCACTCTTGACACTTTGGACGTGGAATTTGAGAAAAGGGCGACCGTTGTTAAGTACATCGTGCCGGAAGGCTATCCTATTTCGCCGCGCAGGGGCGAAAAGATTGAAGTGGGCGCAGTACCGGAGGGCGTGCGCATGTATTATGCGGCCGTGGATGCTCGCGAGGATGGTTTGTATTTATCGAGCTCGAGGGCGCTGGCTTTTGTGGGAGTTGGAGCAACTTTAGCGGAGGCCGAGGCGGCGGCAGAAAGCGCGGTGAGCAGTGTGAAAGGCCCTGTATCCTATAGACGAGATATTGGAACCGCGGCGCTTATTCAAAAACGGGTGGAGCATATGAAAGGATTGCGCCGATAAAGTTTATTCTGCCGAGTGTTCAAATAGACAAAAGCAAATATTGTTCTCCGCCTCCTGCCCGGGCAGGAATTTTACAATACTTTTATGTTTGTCATCATTCTTTACTTGCTCTTCTTCTTGGAAGCTTTTTTATGGGTGGATTTTTTCTTAGCAGCTGATTTTTTCACCGGTACGGCCTTGCCCACTTTTTCATCCAAAATGGCTTTTTGTTCTTTTACGTATTTGGAAACGGTCTTTTTGAATTGATCGGCTTTACGATTGGCTTTGCGGAGCATGGAGTCGAGTTCTTCGCGCTTCATGTTGGCCACAGAGGCCACTTTGTCTTTGGCGCCTTCAAAAAGATCTTGAACGCCGGGGCTTTTTACAAAATCCACGGCCATGTCTTTCATTTCGTTAGCCATGTCCTCCAAATCACCCAAGAGGGCTTTGGTGTCGCCTTTGGCAATTTTTTTGCGGATGTTCTTTCCTTCATCGGGCGCGAAAAGAAGTCCGGTTATGGCTCCGGTTAAAATTCCGAGGCCAAGCGCGATTTTTCCAGCTTTGTGTCCCATGGCGTTGGGTTAGGGGTAAAAATAATGTGTCCCTTACGGGACGCTTTTATAAGCTCACCTTCGGTGAGTGTACGTCGCGAAGGATGTGGATGTCAAACTCCTGAAGCATAAGATTCAGCCGATAAAGCGGTAAGCCCACCACATTAAAATAATCGCCTTCGATTTTTTGAACGAAAAGTGAACCGTAACCCTGCACGGCGTAGGAAGCCGCTTTATCCATGGGCTCCCCCGTTTTGATGTAGGCGCGAATTTCCTTTTCGCTGAGGGAAAGAAAAGTTACGCGAGTGGATTCGACGTGAGTGATTTTTTTGCCTTGGCCGATGAGACAAAGACCCGTGAGCACTTCGTGCGAATGGCCTTGAAGCAGCGAAAGCATTCGAAAAGCGTCTTCTTTGTCCTTGGGTTTTTCCAAAATCAACCCTTTAAAAACGCCGACTGTGTCCACCCCTAAGACCAAACGCCCCGGATGGCGCCGGGCCACCTCTTCGGCTTTACCCACGGCGTTCTCTGCCACAAGGGCTTCGGGCGTCTGGCTTGAATGTGCAAGCTCTTGAAATCCCAGGGCGGGATCCACCTCAAAATCAATCTGAAGAGACTGAAGCAATTCGATGCGGCGAGGACTCTTGGAAGCCAGGATGAGGAGGTTTTTCATTTTCCTTTGACAAGATAAGGTTTAGTCCCTATATTTTTCGGGCAAACACGCACGCTAGTGCGCTTTAATAATAGCAAAGCTATGCCAATCATCAAATCAGCAAAGAAGAAAGCGCGACAAGATATTCACCGTCAAGCACGCAACTACCTCACTCGAACCGCTTTGAAAAAGGCAATTCGCACCTTCAATGACGCGGTGAAAGGTGGAAAAAAAGAGGAAATGGCGAAAGCTTTAAGTGCCGCTTATAAGGTTATTGACACCGCCGCCAAGAAGAAAATTCTCGAAAAAAATACGGCCGCACGCCGAAAAGCGAGTTTGGCTAAAAAAGTGGCTGCCAAGAAGGTTTAGCGCGTTGCCACAATCACTCGATCTTCCCCATTTAAGTCCTGAATAGCCCCCAGGATTTTTTCGATGGGATAAGGGTAGGATTCCCCACGGACCGTTCCGGGGTCATTGGTCAGGAAAATTTCGCCTTCGTACCCGTAAACAAGGATCATGTGGTGCCCGGGGCCCGGTTCCCCATAGTTAGGATTACCCAAGGTCTGCCCGTTCACCGGAACCAGCAGGATTTTCCCTTGATCCAGAGCGGAAAGCAGAGCTTCCCTGCTGACGTCGTAAGAAATTTCAGCCTGTACATTGAAATATTCTTTGAGCACGCGAAGCGTTTGATCGAGATCGGTGTCTTTAAAAGTTCCCAAATTGGCGGTTTCCCAGTTTCGAAGCTCCAAAAGTGCGGAACCGGAATCGTCCAGAGTTGCATTTTTTGCCCAAGCGGAGACCATCAGCGTCGAGGCTTCTTCCGCAAAATAAGTCCAGGGCTCATCCCAAATGCCGTAGGGAGCTTGGCTGGTAAAAGGCGGCACTTCAAAAGTCACAGTTTCAAGTATAATTGAACTATTTTTTTGCTCAAGTATGTTCTCGAGTAAAAAGGCTTCGGAAGCGGTCGAATTCGGGCTGGTTTCCTTCCACTGACCGGCCACCAAAATTCCATCCACAAAAGCAATGACGACAATCACAAGAATACTCAGTTTGTTCAGCCAATCTTGAAACATAAGTTTGGTTATTTCCACTCCTCGGCAGCCAATTGATTCAATTCTTTCATAATACGATACAAAGCGTTCGGACTCTCGGGGTCGAACGGATCTTCTGAAGATTCGTAACGTATTTCATCACCATCTTCATCTCTTCCGGAAGGATCGAAAAGTCGCACAAATTTCGGATCGGGTGGAGCTGTTTCTTCTTCCATTCCTGAATCTGTCGGATGATCCAGCTCATTCAGTTTCAAAGCGATTAATGCGATCTCATGTTCCACTTGGCCTTCATCGAGAAGAAGTTCCGTTAAAACAAGAGCCAATAATGGCGCCGCACGTTCTTCATCCCCTCCAGCAACGCTGCAGGCGTGGTAAAAAGCGTCTCGGTATAAACTTTCAGGAATGCTGTCTTTGAATTCGGTGTAGGGATCATCCGACGATTCTATTTCGTCTTCTTCGCCTTCCGGTGTTTCTAAATCTCCAACGAGTCGTAAAAGAGGGGTGTCTTTTGGTCTAAATGTCATAAATCAGATGAATAAAAAATCAGGCAAATTCAAAAAGGGGATTCGTTTGCCTTTCTCTTCTCCCCACTCTGTAAAGATTACGGTTAAAGTGCTGTCCGGATTTATTTTGACGGACTCAACTCTACTGGATGAGCCATCGCTTCTTCGAACACATAAAACTCGAGCCTCCAGTAAGCCGTTAAGCAGCCTTTCCGCCTCGTCTTTTGAACCTTTTAAAAGTGCGGTGATTGCATTTGTGAGCATCACTGCAGATTCTATACCATCATCATCCGGAGCGCTTTCCATCATGGGTTGATTAGTAAAGGTTTAAATTCAGCCTTAAAAGCTAAATTCTGTCAATTCTCCCTCGAGGACTGGTTATTGCTCTCACCACCAAATCATGATATTCGACGGCGACATTAGTAAAATCGATACCCAAATGTTCCATGTCCCCCGTATAACCGCTTTGCTGCATAAAATCTCCTATGACGTGGGCGATTACAACGTCATAATCATGCTCTGAAAGTTCCGTACGAGTAATTCCTTTGTAATTTGCGTAACGACAAACATCCGCGTGGGTGATCCCCATTTCATTCATTCTCCTTTGGAGAAGATCTTCAGGATGTTCCATATATGTGCATGGTACATCCTTATCGAATTTTGTCAATGGTGGACCCAATCGGGTTCGAACCGACGACCTCTTCCATGCCATGGAAGCGCTCTAGCCAACTGAGCTATGGGCCCATCGGCGGTACATTAACGAATCCCTTTCCGTGCATCAAGCTAAAAGACTATTGAAAGTCAACGATGCGTATTCAAAAGGTTTTCAAGCTGATCGATAAGAGTTGGATCTCCCGATGCCTCGGCAACCATCATGGCGTCATCCCAGATGATTCGAGCATTGTGTAGACAACCCGCCCTTAAGAAGAGGAGACCTCGGCGGATTTCAAAAGCCACTTGAGCGGCATCATTTCGACCCGCTGCCTCAACTTCAGCCTCACGTTGTGCACACCACGCTTGAAATTCCGGGCATTCTCCAAACTTTTCAAAGTTACGGGGACCAATTTCATGCAAAATAGCCGCCAAAGGTTCGTCTTCGGGGTATTGTACCATTTCCGATTCCGGAGGAGATTCATCTAACATGGCAATATGATACCATAAAAAAAGCTTAAAGTAAAGGGCTTGTGCAGTGTGGTCATACTTGTCCCTCTACTGCATTTTTTGTGGTTTTACATTGGAAAATCACTTCCTGAGCAGTAATAAAACCAAGCCAACCATTCGGTCTTTTTCATTTGCGGGGCTTTCCGCAATCAAAAGTGTCAGAGCGGTGAGTGTCTCTGGTGTAATATGGAGCGGATTGAGAAGACCTGATTTTTGCAGATACCAGACGAAAGCAAATGCCCCTGACCGTTTGTTCCCATCTGTAAAGGGGTGGTCTTTCACCATGAAATAAAGTAGATGGACGGCTTTTTCTTCCACGGTTGGATAAAGATCTTCTCCGCCAAAAGACTGGAGTACATTCCCAACGATGCCATGAAGACCGTGATGAGTTCGCTCATTTGCGAAGAGTTCTGTTGCGTCTTTTTTTGACATGAGATCTTTTCGAAGAATATGAATTGCCTCTGTGAGTTCTTCTGCCGTGAAGATGACTTCCTCTTTGGACAAGCCTGACTTGGGTAGTTTTGCTGAGTCGTATGCTTCAAGAGACAGCCAGGTTTTGGCGAAAGTAGTGACTAAACTTAATACGCTTCTCATATCCACAGATTGATCTCCTGGAAGTAGAAGCTTTACTTCATTGACTGCTTTTAAGAATTGGTCGAGATTTTGAGCAACTCGTTTTTTGTTGAGGGTATAACCTTGAGTGATGTGTTCACGAATGGTTTTTGTGGCCCATTGACGGAATTTCGTCCCAGCAAGTGAGTTGATACGGTATCCAATAGATATAATGACATCCAAATTATAAATTTCTAAACTACGTTTAACAGTTCTGCTCCCCTCTTTCCGAACTTGTTCCATTTTGGAACAAGTTGCCTTTTTTGAAAGTTCTTTTTCTTGGTATACCGATTGTAAATGTTTAGTCACCGCTTGAGGGTTGACATCAAAGATAGCGGCCATTTGTGCTTGAGTAGCCCATATGGTTTCTTTTTTGAAATCACCTTTCAGGTCAATCCCACCTGATTTGGACTGATAGATGATCACTGCATTTTTGGACATTTTTTTCATACGTTCATGCTGGCATGAGCGAAAAGTTTTTGCAAGAAAATGCTGACGTTAGTGTCGGATGACAACATTTATGAAAAAGTGGGTTTTAATTGAGGAGCTTGGCCAATTTTGTAGCACTCTTATTCAGTTCCTTGTCCTTGAAATGCAGTTCTTCGACATCAGTTTTTGTATGAAACTTTGAATCCACTCATAAGATTCATTGGGGTCTGGGGCTGAGAACTCAACGAGCGAAGACCCTTTGAGGAAGTCTTCCATCTCTGCTAACGTGTGTGTGCGTGTGAAGTGCATGATGATGTTCATAGTCCCATGCTACTGCGCACGCTCTTTCGTGTGCAGTCTCCTGTTTCAGGCCCATTCCGCATTGGAATGCCAGCCTTCCTTCAGGCCCATCTTGTATTGGATAAGAGTTACTCTTGACCAATCTCCCCAGCAGTGTATGATGAGCGCTAATCCTTAATTAATCTTTATTATGGAAGCATCACAAGAAAGCGCATGGACTGATCGTTCAAATGATTGTATCCCTCATCAGAGTTTGCATATATTAGGAGATAGCCAAGGAGGTAGAAGACAGGCAAGTCTACTTTTACGAAAAATGGGAACTCAAGCGGGACGTGGCATCGTTGTTCGTGAGTTATGGCCAGCAGGTGACCGTGTTCCTCAAGAGTTTTCTAGTGATCGCGAGCTGGCGAGAGCGATGCAGCAACTTGGCTTGCCCGTTTTTGATGGCTTAGAACGTGTACGACGTTCTGTAGCTGCGACTCAACTCCCCGGCTAAATCAGGTCTAGAAAACGTGTGAGCCTTGGATATCTTAGTAAACTTTTGGTACTTTCTTTTTGAAGGCTGCACTTCGTGCAGTGTGGTGGGCCCGCTTGGACTTGAACCAAGGACCAAGAAGTTATGAGCCTCCTGCTCTAACCAACTGAGCTACGGGCCCGACATGTGAAAGAATAAATCCTGAGGCCGGGATTAGTTTAATTTGAATCAGAAGTGAATGCAAGAAAGCGTTACTTGGCGGTGGCCTCTGCATCGGAGGCATCATAGCGGGCATCATCGGGAATGTTCTTACCGTAGTGGCCGTCTTCAATTGGATCGGGCATTCTTCGATCTAAAGTACTGAGTTCATCTCCCAACATTCCAAGAAGAAATTCCCTTCCATCACCATCAAGGCTAGGGTTATCCAGAGCCGTCAAAATTGGAAGAAGGGCTTCACGTGCTTGCGGATTCAATTGTTTCGCACCTTTAAGCAAATCCAATCTTCCGAGTCTTTCTATTAGGGTTTCTGCGGGATTTTGAAGAAAAGTACATCGTTCAGGGGCCTTGTGTACTGGCAATGAGCTTGGTCTGTGCATATTATTATAGAATATATTACGCTTTAGTAAAGCACAGTCTGTTTAACAAGGCAAGTAGAAAGATTATTGCTTCTTGGAGTGGGAATCTGTAATCTGTAAATGTGCTCGACATTCAAAATCTTCAAGTTTCGGCGGGAGATAAGGAAATTGTGAAAGGGCTTTCGCTCTTGGTCAAGCCGGGGGAAATTCATGCCATAATGGGCCCGAATGGAAGTGGCAAGAGTACGCTTTCGAGTACGCTCATGGGACATCCCAAATATAAAGTGACCCACGGGAAAGTCCGTTTTGAGGGAAAAGATCTTTTGAAAATGAACCCGGCGGAGCGAGCGGTGGCGGGGCTGTTTTTGGCGTTTCAGTACCCCAAGGAAATTCCGGGGGTGAATTTGGTTTCGTTTTTGCGAGCGGCTTACAATGCCGTGAACAAGGCGCGAAAAAAGTCATTCAAACCCATGCCGCTCTATAATTTTAAGAAACTTTTGAAAGAGAAAATGGATTTAGTGGGGCTGGGGCACGGATTTATGAATCGAGCGACAAATGAGGGGTTTTCCGGAGGTGAAAAAAAGAAGGCGGAAATTTTGCAAATGGCTTTGCTCGAGCCAAAGTTGGCGATTTTGGATGAAACGGACTCGGGACTCGATATTGATGCTTTGAGAACAATTTGCGGAGCCATTAAGGAAGTGAAAAAATCAAAGCAAAGCTTGTTAATGGTGACGCACTACGAACGAATGCTGAAGTATTTAAAGCCGGACCATATTCACATCATGATGGACGGGAAAATTGTGATGAGTGGCGGGAAAGAGCTGGCTGCGCATTTGGAGAAAGAGGGGTATGATTATGTGCGTCGCAAGCTCGCGGAAAAAAATCCCTTAAAAGTAATAAAATGAGCGGTGCTCTTTCCTATCTCCAAGATTTGGATCGCAGTGTCTTTGATGGCCACAATAAGCAGGGCGATGCGAAGCACGCGCAAAAAGGGCTTTCGAAGGCTTTGGTCCGACGAATTTCAAAAGATAAAAATGAGCCGGCTTGGATGCTGGCGCATCGGCTGAAGTCGCTTGAGAAATGGAAAGAGCTTAAGTTGCCGACCTTTGGAGTGGATCTTTCGCACATTGATTTTGAGGACATCATTTATTATGCGGCGCCCTCCGAAATGAAGGGTTACGCCACGGAATGGAAAGATGTGCCCGAAGACATTAAACGAACCTTTGAACGACTGGGAATTCCTGAAGCAGAGCGAAAAGTTTTGGCTGGAACGGGCGCGCAATACGACAGCGTGAACGCCTACCACAAATTGAAAGAAGAATGGGAAAAGTTGGGGGTGATTTTTGAAGACATGGACGTGGCGCTGCAAAAGTATCCGGATTTGGTGAAACAGTATTTTATGAAATTGGTGCCTTCGCACGATCATAAATTCGCGGCGCTGCACGGAGCGGTGTGGAGCGGAGGAACCTTTTTATTTATTCCCAAAGGAGTGAAAGTGACGGCGCCCTTGCAGGCGTACTTCCGCATGAATGCCAAAAACATGGGGCAGTTTGAACACACTTTGATTATTATCGAAGAGGGCGCCGAAGGGCATTATATTGAGGGTTGCAGTGCGCCAAAGTATGGCTCAACTTCGCTGCACGCGGGCTGTGTGGAAATTTTTGTGAAGCCCGGGGCGAAGTTTCGTTATTCGAGCGTTGAGAATTGGTCGCAAGACACCTACAACCTCAATACCAAACGCGCCGTTGTCGATGAAGACGCCACCATGGAATGGGTGGGCGGAAATTTGGGCAGCGGACGAACGATGCTTTATCCGTGTTCCATTTTACGCGGACGCGGTTCGCACGCCGACCATTTGGGAGTGGCTTTCGCCAATGCGGGTCAAATTCAAGACACGGGCGCAAAGGTGATTCACATTGCGTCGGACACGAGTTCAACGATTTTGACGAAAAGCATTTCCAAGGGCGGCGGGCGCAATGTGTACCGCGGGCTTTTGCAAGTGAATAAGGGCGCAAGGGGAACCAAATCGCAAATTCGCTGCGACAGTTTGATTTTGGATGACAAGTCCAAGAGCGACACCTACCCCACCATGCGCATCAATGAAGATGACGTTTCCGTCGGTCACGAAGCGAGCACGGGAAAAATCAGCGAAGAACAATTGTTTTATTTGCAAAGTCGCGGGCTCAGTGAAGACGAAGCGCTCGCGATGATTGTGAATGGATTCATCGATCCCATTGTGAAAGAACTGCCGCTTGAATATGCGGTGGAGATGAATCGTCTTATTGAAATGGAAATGGAAAAATCTATCACATGAAGAAAACCCTAAAAAATTTGGATGTTCTCGCTTTGCCGGCGGAAAAAACGCTGGATTTAACCGTTGAAGCGGGAGCGGAAGTATGGGTGCAGGAAGAGGAAGGAAATTTGCGAGAGCGTGAAATCTTAATGACTTTGAAACCGGGTGCGCGGGTGAATTGGATTACGCGGAGCGAAGCGCACGCTGAAGCGAAAGCGAAGGCGCTTATCAAAAAGAAATTTATCCTCGAAGAAGGTGCGGAGCTCGATTATTTCCATCATGTGTTTGGAAACTGCGAAGATTCGACCGAAGTGGTTTTGAAAGGCGGAGAAAGTCGGGTTCATTCTCAAACTTTATTTTTCGGGCAAGACTCGGAAAAGCAAAATCTTACCGTGAATCATGTACATCAAGGTAAAAATACTCGTTCCAAAATGATTTCGCGCGGCGCGGTGAAGGACAGCGCGTACAGTCATTTTTTTGGAAACATCACCATGCAGCCTGGATGCAGCGGAGCCGATGGCAGTTTGGAAGAACACAACTTGCTGCTCAGCAGCGGATCTAAAATTGAGGCGGTTCCGGCGCTTGAAGTGCATCACGATGAAGTGCAGGCTTCGCACAGTGCGACTTTGGAGCGAATCGACGATGAAAAACTTTTTTATTTGCAAAGTCGCGGCCTTCCCTCCCATGAAGCCATGGAACTTTTGGTGGAAGGATTTTTTTGGGACGCCTTACGAAAATGTCCGAATCTTGCCTTCTCCGAACGAATTTTTAAAGAACTCCTTCAATGTCTGTAAAAACTCAATTTCCATTTTTTAAAAAACATCCGAAGGTGGTGTATTTGGACAGTGCTTCGACAAGTCAGCGATTGGGAGTTTCCCTCAAAGCGGAAGAAAGTTACTATTTGGATTTTAACGCGAATGTGCATCGAGGACTTTACCCGCTCGCCGAAAAAGCCACCGAAAAATATGAAGCGGTGCGTGAAACGGCGCGACAGTTTTTGAACGCGAAAAGCAGCAGTGAAATTGTTTTCACTCGCGGAGCGACGGAAAGTCTCAATATTGTTGCCCAAGGATGGGGGCGCAAGTTTTTGAAGCAAGGCGATGAAATCGTGCTCAGCGTTTTGGAACATCATTCCAATTTGGTTCCATGGCAGATGGTTGCGAAAGAAACAGGTGCGGTTTTGCGATTTTGCCCGATTTTGAGCACGGGAAATCTCGATTATAAATCTCTCGAAAAGCTCATCACAAAAAAAACAAAAATCGTCACTATGACTGGGCTTTCGAATACGCTTGGGACCGTGATTGATTTGTCCGTGGTGCTTCGCTTTGCACGCAAAGTGGGTGCAAAAGTCTGCGTGGATGCGGCGCAACTTGCGGCTCACTTCCCCATCGACGTTCAAAAGCTCGATGTGGATTTTCTGGCTTTTTCCGGACATAAAATTTATGGCCCCACCGGTGCCGGCATCCTGTATGCCAAGCGCGAAATCCTGGAAGAAATGGACCCCTGGCTGGGCGGCGGCGACATGATCCGCGAAGTGCACGAAGAATTTTCCACGTGGAACGAAACGCCTTGGAAATTTGAAGCGGGCACACCGAACATTGCGCAAATCATCGGTATGGGCCCCGCCATGAAATTTTTAATGAAGCTCGGCAAGAACACCGTTATGCGCCACGACCGTGAAATGCAAGAATATATGTTTAAAAAACTTAACGAGCTGCCTTTTGTTAAAACCTACGGACCCAAAAGTTTTGACCAACACCGCGCCTGCATTTCCTTCACGGTCGACGGCGTGCACCCTCACGATGTGGCGGCCATTCTCGGCGAAATTGGCATTTGCGTGCGCGCCGGTCACCACTGCACCATGCCCCTCATGAAATCTCTGTGTTTGGTGTCTACGGTTCGAGTGAGTTTTGGAATTTACAATACGAAAGAAGACGTGGAAGCCTTGGCAAGAGGGTTGAAGAAAGTGGCGAAAGTTTTTAAGCTGGTTTAATTTCAGTATCTTTTCCTTCTGTTCAACTCTCTAACTTTTTCAGCCGTAAAACCTTTTTGAAATTTAAATGGGTGCTTTAGTATTTCTTCATTTAAAATTCTTATCTTTAATAATTTTAGAAGTTTTTCCCCTTCCGGCCATTCTCCGAATCCCGCGGCGGCGTTTATGTGGCCAGCTCCGGGGAGAATCACCAGCTCGGAGCCCCAAGATTTTGCGAAAAGTTTTGCGCGATCCAGGCTTACCCATAGGTCGTTATCGCCGGCAACCAAAATGCTTTTGAAGGGCAAAGTGTCGAGAGGGATTGGGGTGAATCCTTGTATTTCACTTGGGAAACCGGGCGCGTCGGCATCGCCGGGAGCTACAAGAAGGGCGCCTTTAATTTTTGCTTTCGTGGTTTGGCCAAATTGTTTTGCCCAGTGTGCGATCGTGGGGCAAGCTAAACTGTGGCCGACCAAAATGAGCTCATGGCCTTTGTATTTTTCGATGGTTTCATTCAGCGCCTTAATCCAACCATCTTTTTTTGGATTTTGCCAATCTTGCTGTTCGACTTTTACGGCATTCGGGTATTTTTTCAGCCATAAGCTTTGCCAGTGCTCGGGGCCGGAATCTCCCCAGCCGGGAAGGATGAGGATTATTTCACTCATTTTAGATAGGAAATTATTTTTTTATCCAAGGTCAGTAACGGAATTTTTTCAGATAGAGCAGTGGCTACTATGATTCTATCTGCGGGATCGGCATTGTTAAAACCTGATAAGTTACAGCTGAGAACAACTGTTTTTGGATTTAAGGCGAGGAGGGTCACACCGGAACGTTCCAAAGAGAGTGAAATCCAGGTTATTATTTCTTGATTTAATGTGAGTCGTTTTTTACTTACGAGCATGGCAATTTCCCATATTGAAATAATTGAAAGGCACTTCTCAATCCTTTCATCTTCAAGAACTTTTAGATGTTTCTTTGGAGCACCTTCATCTGAAAGCCATTTCACCCAAATATGGGTGTCTATAAGATACCTTTTTCTGCGTTCCATTCTACATCTATAGGTGAAATAATATCTCCCGTTATTTTACACGTTCCCTTCATACATCCCAAAATTTTTGTTTTTTTCTTTGGTTCCAATGGAACTAACTTCACAACAGGCTTACCATGTTTTGTGATGGTAATTTCCTTTTTATACAGTTGAACGTCATCCATAATTTGAAGACATTTAGCCTTAAATTTTGTGGCAGAGAGGGTTTTCATCATATGGTCATTTTTATCTGACCATATTTTAGCATGAAGAAAAGTTTCGAGCAAATATTTCCTGCTGTCGGTGTGGTGACAACAGGGGGCTTTTTTGCTAGTCTTTCGCCACTATGGACTTGTACGCAGAACAAATCATAGACCTCTCAAAAAATCCTCTCAACCGAGGGGCACTCGCGAATGCGAGCTTTACTCACTCGGGTGTCAATACTACATGTGGAGATCATGTGAGGCTGTATGTTTTGGTGAAGGGAGGGAAGGTGAAAGAGGCCATGTGGGAGGGTGACGGCTGTGCGATCAGCATTGCGGCGGCATCGGTGCTGACCGAGGAAATGAGAGGAAAAAAAGTTGAGGATTTGGGTTGGATTAAAAAGGAGGATTTATTTGAGTGGCTGGGGATCGATCATTTGGGGCCGGCACGCGTGAAGTGCGTGACTTTGTGTTTGGAAACTTTGCAACTTGGGTTAACCCAAGAACCCAATCTGTAAGCTTTGACAAAATTCAAATATGAAAGCTAATTTCCAGGACTATTTTAGAGAGCTAATCGGCAAGAAAGAAGCTGAACAATTTTTTTGTACAATTGAGGCAAAGTTGGCGATGCCGAGAAGCATTCGAGTAAACACGCTCAAAATCAGTAAAAAGGATTTGGGAGTGTGGTTCGGCAGTCAGGGGTACAAAGTAAAAGACAGTCCTTACTCCGGCGATGGCTTGGAGGTGACGGGCTCCGGACAAGAGTGGGCGCTGAAGCTTCCCTATCACGCGGGTTTCACGTATCCGCAAGACAGCGCGTCCATGTTTGCGGTGGAACTTTTGGATCCGCAGCCTGGTGAAACGGTTTTGGATTTGACAGCGGCGCCCGGCGGAAAGAGTACGCACATGGCTCAGCGCATGAAGAACACCGGCGTTTTGGTGGCGAATGACATGGACAGCCACCGACTGAAGGCACTCCGCTCGAATTTAAGTCGGCTCGGCATTGTGAATGCTTACGTTTCCCGACTCGCGGCCTCGAAAATGGCGAACTTTTATCCGGAAACTTTTGATCGCATTTTGCTGGACCCTTCCTGCAGCGGCGAAGGACTTTTTGTGACGAGCGAAGGGCAGCCCGACTATTGGAACAAGAAAGCGGTAAAACACTTTTCCGGTTTGCAGTTCGGTCTTTTGAAACAGGCTTTTCAAATGCTCAAACCCGGCGGACGCTTGGTGTATTCCACGTGTGCGCTCAACGCCATTGAAAACGACGGCGTGGTGAATGATTTTTTGGCTAAAACGCCTGAGGCTGCACTCGATGAAAGCGCCGAGAAGGAACTGAAAAAGCGAGGGATTAAAATTCCAAAACAATTGGCCGATTTGAAGGGCATCCGCTTTTGGCCTCAAAAAACAGGCACAAAAGGATTTTTCTGCATTGCCCTGACAAAAACAAGTTCACAAAACTTAAGGCGACCGGAAGGACGGTCTGTTTTGCGGGTTTTAAAAGCTCAGGAACGTGGACTTTATGATGATTTTTTAAAGGAGGAATTTGGTGTGAGCACTGCAGACTACGAGTGGGTTCCTTATGAGCATCATTTGTTTTTGATCGGGAAAGATTTGCTTCAAGTTGCTCCGCCACCCGGTTTCTCGCTGGCTCTTCCCGCGCTAAAAACGTACGAGGGCGATGAAATGAAACCCAGCCATGAAGGAGCGGTCTTTTTTACAGGGCGGGCAAAAAAACATGTTCTTGTACTCAGCAAGGAAAACATGGAAAAAGCCATGAAGCACGAACCGCTCAGCCTGCCCAAAGTGAAAGAAGGAATGTACTTTGCAAAGTACCTCGATTTTCCCATCGGTCTGCTCAAAGTAGGCTCACAACGAACGGAGCTACTCGTGCCAAAAATGGCCTAGTTCCAGCCTTCCTTCTTCATCGCATCTTGGGCGGCGGATTGTTCGGCATCTTGTTTGGAGGGACCGTTGCCTTCACCGGCGAGACGTTTTCCAAAAGAGATGCCCATTACAAAATTTTTGTCGTGGTCGGGGCCGGATTCGGAAATGAGTTCGTAGGTGGGCGTGAGGTTGTAGCGATCTTGAGCGAGTTCTTGCACGCGGGATTTGGAATCCACGTTGAGGCCTTTTTCGATGATTTCATCAAGAAGCTGTGCAATGTTTTTGAGAATGAATTCATCGGCGACTTGGAAGCCTTTGTCCAGGTAAATTGCGCCAATGAGCGCTTCTAAAGTGTTTGCCAAAATATATTCTTTTTCGCGGCCGCCGGAGAGTTCTTCCCCGCGACTGAGCAGCAAATATTGGCCGAGATTCAGCTCCTTGGAGACGCGAGCGAGATTTTTTCCTTTTACGAGCGCGCTGCGCCAATTGGTGAGCTGGCCTTCCGGTTGATCGGGGTATTCCTTGTACAAAAATTGCGTCACGGAAAGTTCCAAAACCGCATCACCCAAAAATTCGATGCGTTCGTTGTAGTGCCTTTCACTGGGGTGCTCGTTGATGTAGGACTTGTGGACAAAAGCAAGCGTGAGAAGGCTTTTATCTTTAAAGGAGATGCCAAGGTTCGTCTCCAAGTCGTTCATGTTTTTAATTTTTACGGTCATAGTTGTTTCTGCTTATCGTAGATAGAGCTTAATACGCCGTTTACGAATTTTGAAGAGCTTTCGGTGCCAAACTCCTTGGCAAGTTCAATGGCTTCGTTTATGGCAACCAAATCCGGAATGTCTTTATCGTATAAAAGTTCGGCAATTCCAAGCTCCAAAATGGCTCTGTCGATGGGAGCGATTTTTTCCCACGACCATTCGGGCGCGAATTTTTCAATGGTTTTGCGAATTTTATTACGGTGGAGGAGAACTTTTTTAAGGAGATGGAGGGCGTAGGTTTGATCCTGGATGCTGAGGGCGCCATTCACCAAGTTATATGACAAAACCGCTTCCACTTTTTTGAGAACGGCACTACGCTTCGCTTCATGCTTGCCACCACGGAATTCCCAAGCAAACAGGGTTTGCATCACCGTAGCCCGGAGAACGTGGCGCTTTGAAGCCATGAAAAAGTTTAAAAGAACAAACTATTCCGCTTTGATGGTCGTGACCTTTGCCTTTGCCTTTGCCTTTGCAGCGCTCTTTTTTAAGCCCTGCTGAGCGAGGCGCTTTCCAAGTACGTCACGGCCCTGGTACATCCCGCATTCTTTGCACGCTTGATGTTGAACCATTTTAGTCTTGCAGGAAGGACAATTCTTCAATGATGCGACATTGCTCAGTTTAAGCTGAACACCTCGTACAAAAGTTTTATAGCGCCTGCCTGAGCGCGCTTTCGATTGTTTCCGTTTAGGGACCGCATGTTTTGCCATAAGTCGCTGTGTAAAAGATTGCCCGGATTGGGCCGCGTCGGTATTTTAGTGGATTCTAAGAAGATTGCAAGGCGAAGTCAGATCAGTGTGGACTATGATATTTCTGCATTTTTAAAATTCAAAATGGCTTGTGCAAGCTGTAAAATGAACTTTTAAGTCTGCGTACGCAGACTTTTTGCTCAAAATAATGGCTGAAGAAAGCCATTAGTGTTTAAAGAACTGATGCCCATTCTTTTCCAAAAATATCTCTACCTGACAAACGGGTATTTTCATACCCTGGACATGATCTCAATTCATTCTGAAGAGCTATTAAACGTAAACGAAATTGGTAGCTATTCTGAAAAATAGTCCGGAGAATTTCAATGGCTTTCTCAATGTCTGTTTGACCTAAAATAATCTTCTCCAATGCGAGAGATAATTCCTGAATGAGTGTATCAATTGGAAGAAGTAAATCCGCATCAGGACATTCTCTGAGTCCTTCTCCTATCAATCTCTCATAAATACTCTTCATTCTGAAACAGCTGTGGCGCATATCATCAACGAGTTCATCTCTTCGATCACCTGATCTCCAAAAATCTAAATCATTGATCAAACCTTGGATGTAGACGGCAAAACCCTTTTGATAAAACCTACCGCGATTTAAAAAATCGGTATGAAGTATTTCCGGATCTTCAATGAGAGCGGCTTCGTGTTCCATAGTTATTTGATAATGTCCTTCAATCCTGACAGTGCTTTCACTCCTTCATCCCCCGGTTTGGCTTCTTCGTACTTTTGGCAGGGTTTTTTACAATGTGGGCTGAGTGCCAAGTTTAAAATGAGGTCTTGGCGGACGGGTTCGAGAGGGTCGAGTTCGAGGCGATGGGTGTCCATTTTGAGGTGTTCGTTTTCATCGTCGCCTTCCACGGGGGCTTCCTCGTAAAAAAGCCACTCGGATGGTTTGAAGACCAAAGGGATTTTGAGTTTCTTGGCACAACGGGAACAGGAAGAAATTTGGCTTGCTTTGATCTCTTGAATGAGCATCATAATGCCCTCCTGCACGCGCAGGAAGTTCCCACGGACGACTGCGGGACCTTGAATTTCGGGTACTGAAAGTTCGGCGGCGGAGAACGTCAATTCAAAGGCTTCTTGGGTGCCGTTTGCAGCTCTGTAAATTTGAGCGATTTTGATCATTGGGGGTGGGAATTATATTATGAAGTCGCTCAGTGTACAACTTTTTGTAGACTCCGCTTCGCCGAGCGATTAAACTAAGCGCATGTTTGGCTTCAAAAATAGCTTAGGACAAAGGCGGGAGCGCTTGTTCACGGTCCTCGACATCGGCACGGAATTCGTCAAAGTTTTGGTTTGTGCGGTGCAAGGGAAAGAAGTGGAAGTGTTGGGACGCGGCATCAAACGACAAAACGCGGGTGAGATGGAGAGCGGAACCATTACCGATATTGCCGGCGTGCTGCAGCATTGTCATGAGGCTATGGCGGAAGCCGAAAAAATGGCGGGTGAAAGCCCGAGTATGCTCATTATGGGGATTGCCGGAGAGCTCATCAAGGGAGCGACTTCGATGATTACTTACAAGCGGCGGGACCCTTCGAGCAAAGTGCATCAAGAAGAATTGAAAAACATCATTCACAAAGTGCAGTGGAAGGCGTTTGAAAAAGTGCGAGGAGATTTGGCCTACGAAACGGGCTTCAATGAAATCGATGTGAAATTGGTGCACGCGGCCATTGTGGACACGCGCATCGACGGTTACAAAGTTTCCAATCCAATCGGATTTCAGGGACGGGAAGTGACAATGAGCGTGTTTAACGCTTTTTCGCCCCTGGTTCATTACGGCGCTCTTCAAACGATCAGCGCGGAACTCGACAAAGAGCTTTTGGCGATTATGGCCGAGCCTTACGCGGTGGGACGTCTGCTTGGAGGAACCGAACTGCAAGGCTACAGCGGGATTTTTATTGACGTGGGCGGAGCGACTACCGATTTGGCGGTGGTGGTGGACGGCAGTGTGCTCGCCACCAAAATGTTTAATTTGGGAGGACGTTCTTTTACCAAGCGGCTCTCGCAATCGCTCAATATTTCTCACGAGGAAGCGGAGGAAGTGAAAATTGCGTTTTCCAATAATCAACTCGAGCATCAATCGCAGAGTATTGTGGCGAAGGCGCTGGCGGCAGATACGGAAATTTGGCTTTCCGGCATCTTCTTCAGTCTTCAAGAAATGAGCGAGCTTGATTCTCTTCCCGGCACGCTCTATCTTTGTGGTGGCGGATCGCTTCTTCCTCTTCTCAAGGAAGGTTTGGAGGGATCCGATTGGCATCGCAAATTGAAGTTTCCACGCAAGCCGCAAGTGAAATACTTGTTGCCCAAAAACATCTCGCATGTGAAGGACCAAACGAAATTGCTGGACTCCCCCGCCGACATCCCGCCGATGGCGCTCGCTACGGTGGGCATGGAAATTCTCAGCGAAGAAAAATTGCTCACGAAAATGCTGCAAAAAGTGGTGCGCCTCATGCAAGTTTAAACAGATTTAAACACGCCGAAAATGACCGACATTAAAAAGGTTTCAAAAAAGAAAATTCTCTTCGTGCAAATTGACGAAGAAATCACCAGAATTTTCGAACGGGTTGGAAAACTGCCATACAACGAAGTTTATTTGGTGGTTCCCAAGCGCGCGATTTTGCTGCAGAGCGTGGTGAATTTAAAAATCCTCAAACAAAAAATCAGCGAAATCGGAAAACAAGTGTCCCTCATCACCAATGACGTGAACGGGATGAAGTTGGCCTACCAAGCGGAAATCAAAGTTTTTGATCATTGGAATATCGAGGCACAGGCGGCGGAAGTGAAAGAAAAGGAACCGGAATCCGCACTCTTAAAGCCCGTTGCGGCGGCGCAAAATGAAGTGGAAGACGAGCTCCCTTCCCGTCTCCCTCAAAAAAAATCGTCCATTTTTGAAGTGGTGAAGCACAAGAAAAAGACGGAAAAAAGTTTCGGTTTCGCCGAGTGGTGGGCGGGTGTAAAAAAAGCACGGCTTGAAGCTAAAAATGTGGGGCTCTATTTAACGCCCGGGAAAAAACGTTGGATTTTTGCGGTGGTGGCCGGCAGTCTATTGTTCTTTTTTGTGATTGCGTACACCGTTCTTCCCGGAGCCACGCTAACCATTGAACCGACATCCGGCGTTATTTCCAAAGGAGTGAATATTATGCTCGAACCAAGTCCCGGCGACGGGCACAGCCTCAAAGCGTACGAAGTGGAAACCGACTCCGAGTACACCTTGACGCACTCGGCCACGGGAATTGAGAGTGAGGGTGCGAACGCGTCCGGCAAACTCACCATTATCAACACGAGCGGTGTTGCGAGGCCGCTCATCGCCACCACGCGTTTCCAAACCGACGACGGGATTGTGTTCCGCATTCAATCGGACGTGAGCGTGCCCTCCGGAACCGTGACGAGCCCCGGAAAATTGGAAGTTTCTGTTGTGGCGGACGCGCTGGATGCCAACGGGGCGGCGGTGGGCGAACGCGGGAACGTAGGTCCAAGTCGATTTTTTCTTCCGGCACTTCGCGAAGACACGCGTGACGCACTCTACGGCGAAAGTTATGCGGCCATGACGGGAGGAACCACGCTGGTTCACACCAAGGTGACGGAAGATGATTTGACGGCGGCCAAGGCCAAACTCGAAAGTAATCTCCAGGAAAAAGCACTGGCGGCGCTTCGCAAGGAAGTCTTGTCGCTCGGCAATGAGCAAGGACTGAATTTGAAACTTTTGGAAGATTCCGACGCCATTGTGTACGGGGCGGCCATCATTGATGTTCCTTATGAATTGGTCGGTCAAGAAATGGACAATTTTGAAATGACGGGGAGTCTGAGTATTTCCGGAGTGGCCTACGACAGCGATGCGCTCTACAACATTCTTAAAACCGAAATCGTCAGTGTGCAGACTCCTGGGAAACAATTGATTGCCGTGAAAGAAGATTCCATCAGTATTGTCGTTTTGGAAGTAAACAATGCCGGTTTAAGGTACAAACTCACTGCACAAATTCAAGGTATTGAAGAATATGAAATCGATCCCGAACTCGAAGGCGGTGCGGACTTGGCGGAAAAAATTAAAGAGCACGTTGCGGGAAAAAGTATTGAGGAAGCGACCAACTACATCCAAAATCTGCCCGAGGTGAACCAAGTGGAAATCACCGTGTGGCCGTTTTGGTCCCCCACCATTCCGAACCTTCCCGAAAATATAAAAATCAAGTCATTGTCCGAGAAAGAAGCCGTGGAAGTGGAGGAAGAATAAGAGGTTTGCAAAACTTGTTATTTTAAAAGCGCTACGCTACGCTACGCGTAATGACTCAAATCGCCTCGCAAAGCAAAGATTTTCCCCAGTGGTACCAAGACGTGGTGGACAAAGCCGAGTTGGCTCAGCACAGTAAAGTGAAGGGCTGCATGGTGATTCGTCCTTACGGCTACGCCATTTGGGAACTCGTGCAAGCGGAGCTCGACAGGCGCATTAAAGCGGCCGGCGTGAAAAATGCTTACTTTCCTTTATTCATTCCGCAGAGTTTTTTGACGCGTGAAAAGAATCATGTAAAAGGGTTTGCGCCCGAATGCGCCGTGGTAACGCATGGCGGAGGAAAGGAACTGGCCGAACCGCTTGTGGTGAGGCCGACTTCGGAAACCATTATATACGACACTTATTCCGATTGGATTCACAGTTATCGTGACCTCCCCTTGCTCATCAATCAATGGGCCAATGTGGTGCGCTGGGAAATGCGCACGCGTCCCTTTTTGCGAACGACGGAATTTTTGTGGCAAGAGGGTCATACGGTGCATGCCACGAAAGAAGATGCCGAGCGCGAGGTGGCCCGAGCTCTTAAAATGTACCAAGATTTCGACCGAGAGTTTTTGGCGCTGCCCGTTTTGACCGGGACCAAATCACCCAAAGAAACTTTTGCCGGTGCCGACTATACGCGCACAACGGAAGCCCTGGCCAAGGATGGAAAAGTGATTCAAGCCGGAACCTCCCACCTTTTGGGGCAAACTTTTGCCAAGGCCTTCAACATTCAATTCCAAGATGAAAAAGGCGAAATGCAGTACGCATGGCAAACTTCCTGGGGACTTTCAACGCGCATTATTGGAACCATTATTGTCTGTCATGGTGATGAAAAAGGTTTGGTTTTGCCGCCGCGAGTGGCCCCCGTGCAAGTGGTGATTGTGCCGATTTATAAAACGGAGGAAGAAAAGGCGGCCGTTTTAGGCGTTTGCCTGAAAGTGGAAGAAAGTTTGAAGAGTCAGGGAGTTCGTACTGAAGTGGATGCGCGCGAAAATGCGACCCCCGGCTATAAATTCAACGAATGGGAACTCAAGGGTGTGCCGATTCGGATCGAGCTTGGCCCCCGCGACTTGGCGGAGAAAAAAGCCGTGTATGTCAAACGTTACAACGGTGAAAAATCGAGCATGGGTATTGACCTTTTGGAAACCACCATTCCGGGACTTTTGGAACAAATTCAGGGTGAAATGTTGGAACTTGCCGAAAAGCGTTTGGCGGAGAACATTCGCGAAGCGGAAACTTTGGAGAAAATGCTTGCGATTTTGGATGAGCAAGGCGGCTTTGTGAAAGCGGCCTGGGCCGGGACCGAAGAAGATGAAAAGAAAATTCAGGACAAAACCAAAGCGACCATTCGCATTGTGTCCGATGAGAAATGGCCCAAAGAACGGGCGTGCATTTTTACAGGTAAAAAGACGGACACGATGGTGTACTTTGCGAGGGCGTACTAGAGCCCGAGCTGTTTCCTAATTTCTTCGGCCTTGTTTTGGTCTTCTTGGCCTTTTTGTTCGGATTTGTAGTTGATTTCGAGATCGCGCCAGTCGGCGGCGTGTTCGTCTTCGAGTTTTTTGAGTTGTGTGCCGTGCTTCGGTGAAAGTTCGACAAATTTTTGGCGTTCTTCTTCGAAAATGCGGACGAGTTCGTCCACTTGTTCCTGGCGAAGTTTGGGTATGCTGTCGACAATCTTTCGTTTTTCGTCTTTGGAAAGTGAAATGGAACCGGCGAGTAAATTGATGAAAAGGTTCTCATCAAATGTAAGGCTGTGAGCCGGAAGCTTGATCGTCGTGACGAAAGTTTTCATTCGAGCCCCGAACACATAATTGGGATCGGAGGGCGGCTGCGCGCCTTGGTCGCCCATTCCGGTGTCGCCCATCATGCCGGCCATGGGTGCTTGAGGTGCGGGTGTAGGAGGAGGAACTGGGACGGGAACGGCTGTAGCTGGCGCTGCAGTAGGCATGGGTGCCATGGGAGGAGGCGGCATGGGTGCCATGGGAACTGGAACAGGGACAGCTGCAGCTGGCGCTGCAGTGGGTGCCGGTGGTGTGGTGGGTACCGGAGCTTGCTGAACAGGTTGCTGGCCGGCTGGCTGTGAAGCGGGAGGGTTTCCAAAAGTGAAGCCTCCACTGAATCCTGTCCCAACGGTGTAATCTCCTTCTGACATAATTGGACTATCAATTTAAGGGATACCGGCTCAACAATCAATTCTATCTTTTAATTTTAGCATAATCTGAAGGGTTTGGGAAGACCGCCCAAGAGACGTCTCGCGTAAGACAAAAAAAGAGGGCCCCCTCCACGCCATGAAGAGCCCTCTCTCAACCGTAAGTAAATCTTTTTCTTAGCAGACCTACGGTCCGCTTACCATTTGACTTTTTTTCAAATGGGTGTTGATTATATACAATTTCGAGTAACTTGTCTAGTCTTTTTGCTGCGAAATCGTTATGATGAGCGTAAATAACCTGTTAACGCGCCATGAAAAAACATTGGTTATCCGCCGCTCCGCTCGTTTTTGTACTCAGTTTAGCCCTCGTTTTTGGCTTTATAGAGGCAAAAAATCGATCCGAGTTCTTCACGGCGCGATCGCTGGAAAACCTGCGAGCACTCAACGAAAAACATGAAATGGTGGTAGAGGATCTTTTTGCAATTGAGGAAACCGAATCGCCTTTAATCGCCGAGCTCTTGCAGGCGGATGTGCTCATTCCCATTCCTGTGGCGGATCGCGACAACAGAGGACTGGTTGTTACCTTGAATCCCGGACTTTCGGGTGAAGCAATGTTGCTCCTTCAACCTGTTAATTCGCTTTCGGATGTGGAATTGGCCACGGCGGCGGTGGAGTATCAGGAAGCTATTCCCGAATTTGCGAGCGTGGAAGTGGATCAAGACGTGGAACTTCAGAGCCCTTTTTACGATTGGTTTTTTGAAGCGCGAGCGGAGCCGGTGGAGCTTAGTTCGGAGCCCGAGGACGAGGATCGCATTCAAGTGGCGGTGGTGGACAGCGGCATTGACGGCGACCATGAGATTTTCGATAAAAATTCCGTTTTAACAGGTTGGAATACGATTTCGGACGATACGACCATGTACGACGATGTGGGCCATGGCACGCATGTGGCGGGCATCATTTCGAAAGGAATCTCCGGCATTGAAATTATTCCTTATAAAATTGTGGATTCGAAAGGTGGCAAGCTTTCCAATGTGATTGAGGCCGTTTCCAAAGCCATTGCAGATGAGGTGGATGTGATCAATATGAGTTTTGGCGTGCCGTCGGCATCTTACGCGCTCGAAACGCTCGTGGAAAAGGCTTACAAAAAGGACATTATTATGGTGGCGGCGGCAGGGAACAACAACAAAGACAGGGGGTTTTACCCGGCGCAGTACGAGCACACCATTGCGGTGGCGGGCGTGGACAGTGCGGGAAATAAAATGCCCAACTCCAACTACGGCGATTGGGTGGATGTGGCAGCCTATGGTTATCACGTGCGCTCCTCCCTACCCGATAATGAGTACGGCTATAAGAGCGGAACATCCCAAGCCACGGCAAAAATCAGCGCTGCGGTGGCGGAACTTTTGATGGATGCTTCTTCGGATGAAGATCTTTCTTTGGAACAAGTCTTGAGCGGCTTGGAGTCCGCCGGAAAAGCCATCACCGAGGGAAAACTTGCGGGGGTTACGCGTATTCAGTAGAATACCGAGGCCGAAGGGCAAGGAGCAGATTCGGCTCCGCCGAAGGGGGCGATTAGCTCAGCTGGTTAGAGCGCCACATTGACATTGTGGAGGTCGATGGTTCGAGTCCATTATCGCCCACCATTTCCGCACCACTCGCACTCGCCGCAGGTTTCAAATTCATTTGGATTGAGGAAGCGGAGATTTTGGATGTCTTCGTAAACGGAGCGGATTTGAGTGCGGAGGGCATCGAGTTCGGTTTCGGAGATGGTGAAGGCTTTTTTGATGAAGGCGGAGGATTTTTTGCCGGGCTGGACAAAGTCGATTTCGCCGCTGACCATGAGGTAAGGGAATTTTTTGGATTCCTTGCAAAGCAGTTGGTAGAAGGCGATTTGGCGGCGGTATGCGCCTCCCTCGGCAAGTTCTTTGGCCTTGGAGTCGGGATTGCCGGTTTTGTAGTCGACGACATGAACGGTTTTTGCGGTTGGATCGAGAATTTCGATTTTGTCGAGTTTGCCTGTGAGCGGGATGCCGTCCAAAGTGACGCCGTGGCTTTTAAAGTCGTACTCCACGAGGACGTTGGTATTTTGAATTGTGCTGTAGTGGTCGTAGTAGTCGGCGAGCGTTTTTTGACCGAGCTCGAGGCCGCCACGGAATTCTTGTTTGGAAAGAATTTCACGACGAAGGTGATGCTCAAATTGGGCGATGAGAAATTCTTTTGTTGGGGCTGCTTCAAGAAGCCAATCTTTCAACGCTTCATGAACGGCGGTTCCATAGGCTTCATGATGAGTTTTGGCGCGTGGAACACGAAGAAGGTTGTTGTAGTAGAAAAGACGCGGACAACGGAGGTAATTATTGAGGGAGGTGACGCTGAGCGTGTAATTT